>Ga0247727_10003138_pt1 | contig 36923 bp, 22 predicted proteins | sample WisWelCaveWW1625_FD_202498 | JGI IMG/M metagenome (GOLD analysis project Ga0247727, IMG submission 202498) | Biofilm microbial communities from Wishing Well Cave, Virginia, United States - WW16-25 | ecosystem: Environmental > Aquatic > Deep subsurface > Groundwater > Cave microbial mat | place...
GGCGCGCTTGCCGGAATTGCGCGACTTCACGTTCGTGGACCTGCCGCCGCCCCTGCCGCCCCCGCCCCCGCCGCCAATCCCCCCGCCTCCGCCGCCGCCGCTGCCGCCAATTCCGCCACCGCCGCCCATCCCGCCGCCTGCTCCGTCACCACCCATTCCTCCGGCCATCGCGCTCATGCTTCTTTTCATATCCGTCCAGACCACGTCGCCGTTGATCGCTTCGATGCGCGTCATATCCATCGTCCCCATTGACATCGTAGTCGTGCGCATGAATTTGTCGGGCATCAGCATTTCGATCTTGAAGCCGCCCTGGACTTCGCGGCCTCCCATCGCGGTTTTGAAGTTCCCCTGGGCTTGCAGGCTCTTGATGGCGGCCAGATTGGCTTCGCCTCCCAGGGCCTCGCGCGCCTGTTTCAGAATCTCCTGCGCGCGCGCTTTCGCCGCTTCGGGGTTGTCCGGCTGATCCTGGGCGAAAGCAGGCGCCGGCCAGATCAGCATCAATGTGAGTGCGGGTGCGAGGGCGGGAATGATTGAACGCATGGAAACACCTCCTGTGAGTCAGCGTGGCAGCCTGTCAGGTCTGCGAAACGATTGGGTTCTTCTTCAGCGCCGTCCGGTTATTGCTGTTTGTTCATCTCGGCATCGCGCTGAGCGTTGATCTCGTCGTAGCGTTTCTGCTGTTCCGGCGTCAGCACTTCGCGGACGCGCGCTCGCGTGCGCGCTCGCGACTCTTTGAAGCCCGGGCATTCGGCGAACCGGTTGGGAGGAAATTCCTTGCGCGACTCCTCGAAGATCGTCCGAATTTTGGCGACCTGCCCGTCATTCAAACTTAGATCGCTGGTCATTTTCTTGATCATCCTCTCAGGCCCACGCTGCCTTCCTTCGCGACCGGGCGAGTCGGGTTTGAGCGAATCGCTCTTCGCCAGATACAGACGATCCAGCGAAGCGCCCGTCACCGAGCCGAGCACAAACACGACCACGATCAACAACCATACCTGTAATTTAACTTTGCCTTGCGAAGTCATCTTTTTTCTCCGCCCTGGATTGATTGCCCCGCTTCCAGACCGACCGCCGAAGCCAGGATTTCATCCTGTGAGAAAGAAAACACGTCCGACATCAGGGTCGGAGTCTCCTCGTTCATCCCACCCTCGGTCGGGCGCGGCTGTGAATGCGGGGGCATAACCATCAGTGATATGAGCGCGACAATGGCGAGCATCGCCATCATCGGCACCGCGCGTTTTGCGCTCGCCAACAACGCCACCCACGGGTTGCGCTGTTCGGCCAGTCGCCGTTCTTCCGCCTCGATCCGCGCGCGAACCCGGCGGTAGAGAAACGGCGAAGTCGCGGCAGTGTTGATCTCGGCGTCGCTGGCCTCGAAGGCGCGCAGCAATTCGTCGCCGAAACGATCCAGCTTTTCGTCGTTAATGTGGCCTTTACCGCTCTTCCACATACTTCCTCCTAATCACAAAAACTTTCGCAACAACCGCCGCAGCCCGTGCTGGGCGCGATGCGAACGCATTTTAACCTTGGCGGTGGTCCAGCCGGTCAAATTGGCTATCTCCGCGATGGACAGTTCTTCCTGTTTGAGCAGGGTCAATATCAGGCGATCTTCGGGTCGCAACCGCGAGAGAAGTTTATTCGCCAGGTCGCGCGAGATCGCCGCGCCTTCGACGTTGCCGCTCGCGCTCACGTCGCGCAGACGGTCGTTGAGATAAGCGGCTTCCTCTTCGCTCAGATCGCCGATGTTGCTCTCGTTGCGCCGTCGCCCGCGCCGCAATTCGTCGTAACAGGTGCGAACGGCAATCCGGGCGAGCCACGAAACGAACGACTTTTCGTGCCCGCCTTGATAATCGTTGAGCGCGAAATAGGCTTTGATAAAACTTTCCTGGATGATCTCCTCGACCTGCTCGCGGCGCGAGAAGAAACGATAACCGAGCCGCGAGACCAGGTGGCGATGGCGCTCAAACAGCGTGGCGAAGGCAGATTCGTCACCCGCCCGCGCGGCTGCCACCAACTGATCATCTGTCATTTCCAGCATTCCCGGCATTTCCGTCATTTCAGGCACCATTCCGGATGGCCGCTGCTGCGGAAATGCGCCAACGCTTGGTTGAAGATATTCGGCGGTTCGATCCTTCATTACGGCTATTTTTTCTGGCATTCCGGCAATCAGGTTGATCATCGCCATTTTTCGTCTGCCATCTTCGTTCGTTAAGATCGCTGCCAAATGCAAAGGCGGAAAAAAGCCCCTTTTGGTTACAAAATTTTCCCGCCCGTCGCAATTCGCCCTCCCCAAGAAAACACCTCCCAGCTTGATTTTTCAAGCCTCCATCGCCTACAAAGGGCAACTATTGAAAACGACCTGGGAGCGCGCTTCTCCCTGATCCTGCCGGCGAATTCGGAAGAGATACGAGTTCGCCAGCAGGATCATACACGCACTCCCAGGGATCTTCGAGGAGCCGTTCATGTCGCGAGCGACGCCCTGAAACAATGCAAAGGTGGAACAGACTTTAGTCTGTTCGCATTCTGAACAGACTAAAGTCTGTTCCACCTTTGCGGAGGAGGAACTCCGTTGATGCAGGCACAAAAGGCGATCTTGACCTTCAGCGAAGCGGAAAAGCCGTTGGGCGACCGCCTGATCAAAATCGCTGTCGAGACTGACCGCGTCGAAGGTTACAGCGAGCCGCACGCCATCGCCATCGCGCGGATGGCCGAAAAGATCGGCGCGCAGATGGGACTGCACGGAATTGATCTGACCGCGCTCAAATTCGCCGCGCTGGCGCACGACCTGGGCGAACGCGCCATGAAACGCAACTACCTGCTGCGCCCCGGCGTGCTCGGCTGGGAAGAAACGTTGGATTTGTGGCGTCATCCGATCCTGGGCGAACAGGCCGCAGGCGAGCTTGGACTCTCGCGCCAAACCCAGTTGCTGATCCGCTGGCATCACGAATGGTGGAACGGCCAGGGGTATCCCGATGGATTGGCCGGCGAAGCGATCCCGGCCGGCGCAAGGATTTTGCGCGCAGTTGACAGCTATTTCGCGCTCATCTCGAACCGCCCGCAGCGCGCGCGTTTCGACCGAATCGAGGCCGAACAGATCATCGCTGACCTGGCCGGAATCGAATTCGACCCGCAGGCGATCAAACTATTGCTGGCCAGCCTGGCCGAAGAGAGGAGGAGCCGGGAGGCTGAATTCCTGATTGCGCCTGCCGAGACCGCAGCCGCTGCCGGATACCTTGAATCGGAATCGCAACCGGCCGTCGCTGAAATCGCAGCTCAATCAATCGCGCCTCAACCGGAACCCGCGGCTTTCGTTCCCGCCGCAACTCCGGTTGACGAGGCCGGCGCAGATCAAAAACCCTCGCCGGAAACAGACGAAATTGCCCCCGAAATCGGGCCGTTGGCTCAGTCCGATGAACCCGCCGGGCCTCGAACACTGGTCGAAGATGAAACTGCTCCCGCCTCCGAATCCGTTGAAGCGGAGGCGCAAAACCGGGAAGCAAAGACGGCTGATGAAACCAGCCAGGCTCCGCAGCCGAAGGTCGAAAATTGACTTGAACAACTATGTTTACCAACCCACAAACAAACCGTCGCTGGCTGGGTTTTGATCTGAGCGTGCTCAGGCGGCTGAAATTCTCATCAATCGCCATTCCCTTCGCGGGTCAGCCCGATCTGGGCTGGTATCTGAAATTCTGGGGCAGGCAGATTTTTGACAACGACATTTGCCAATGGGCGTGGTGGATGTCGCGCGGCCTGGTCGAAAATCAGGGCGAGTCACTGAGCGAAGAGGACGTCTCGCTGATCCTGAGCGAGGCCTACGTGCCGCGCCGCCGATTGCACAACCCGGCGCTCGCGGCTTCGATGGACGAGATTGACGCCGTCTGGTTCGACAACGTCTGGCTCAACATCCAGCAGATCGAAAACGAGCATCGCCGCGCGCTGGCTTATTCGCTCGCGCTCGGTGCCGGCAATTACGTCTTTTCGTTCGAGCCTGAAACCTCCGGCTTGCGCCGTCCGCTCTCGGAAGTCTTCATCGCGCTGTGGCGCAACAGCCGTCAGGCGATCAACAACGGCAAGCTCAATTACAGCCTCAACCACGACGCGCACGAATTCATCCGCGGCGCGCGCGCCGACCTGATGTTCGCCCGCTTCCCTCGCCCCGAAGGATTGGCGGCGCTGCGTCGCGGCATCGTCGGCTGGCGCGAGACGTGGGTGCGCGGGACCGGCGGCGATTGGGAGGCGATGATCGCCAATCAGCGCGGGCGGCTCGGCGACGACGTGAGGTCGAAGGAGCATTACCTGCAACTGATCAGCAATTTCCTGGCGCGCGCCAAACACATTCCGCAATGGGCCATCGCCCACACCGAAGACGGTTTCGTCTCCGCCGCCGAAATCGGCTATGTCATCAAACAGTTCCGCCACATTGACGTGACTTACAACAAAGACTTTTCGGACGTGGTCGGCGGCAAAAACACCTTCATCATCATTGCGTGACGTGAGCGATCCACTCGAAGAAAACCGGAGACTGCGCGACGAGCGCGACCTGCTCAGGCGGCGCTTGGCCGAAGTCGAAGAGAATTTCCTGCGCACGGTCGAGGAATCGCAGCGCGAGATTCTGACCGTGAACGAAGCGCTCACCTCGGCCAACGTGCAGCTCCAGGAGCTGGACCGAATGAAAGACGCTTTCCTTTCGATGGTCACGCATGAGCTTCGCACTCCGCTCACCGTCATCAGCGGCGTCGCCGAGATGCTCGAAACCGGCATCTACGGCCAGCTCACGCCCGAACAATCCGAACCCCTCCGCCAGATCGCCGCGCAGGCAGCCAGGCTGCGAACGCTGGTCAACGACCTGCTCGATCTTTCAAAGATGGAAGCGGGAATGATGCGGTTGCGCCGCGAGCTGCTCGATCCGCGCGCGCTGGTCGAAGCGGCCGTCGAACAGCTCGCCGCCTTCGCGGCGCAATCCGGCGTGCGGCTCAAAAACCAGGCCGGGCGCGATCTGCCCGAAGTCAATTGCGACGGCCAGCGCATCGAGCAAGCCCTCGCAAACCTGATCTCCAACGCGATCAAATTCTCTTCCGCAGGCGGCGTGGTGACGATCTCCGCCGAAGCCGAAGGCGGCCAAGTCCGTTTCCGCGTCGCAGACGACGGCGCGGGAATCCCGCCCGAAGCGCTCCCGCGCGTCTTCGACAAATTCTTCCAGGCTCAATCGGGAACCGAAACCGGCAGGAAAGGCACGGGACTGGGATTGGCCATCGTCAAACACATCGTGGAGTCGCACGGCGGCGAAGCCGGGGTGGAGAGCGAAGCCGGCAAAGGCAGCCGTTTTTACTTCACCTTGCCCCGATGAGCTAACGATTCGTCTTTTTGAGTTATAATGCCTGCGCAGTCATTGATCACGGTTGATCTGTCCGCCCCCGACGAAATACAGGAAAAAAGCAGAAATGGAAATTCATATCAGAACCACCGGCAGTGTCACTATTCTGGATTTAAGCGGCAACTTGATCATCGGTAGAAGCGAAGAGAGTCTGCGCGAAACCGTCAAACAACTGATCGCCGAAGAGCGCAGGTTCTTTCTGATCAACCTCGCCGAAGTCCCGACGATTGATAGCTCCGGCATCGGCGCAATGATCAAATCGTTCACCAGCGTCAAGGAAGCCAACGGCAAGCTCAAAGTCCTGAAACCGTCGCGGATGGCGCAGCAGCTCCTGACCATCACCGGATTGCTTTCAGTCCTCGAAATCTTCGATGACGAATCGGCTGCGATCTCATCGTTCTAACGGTGCCTCCACATGCAAAAACCGGCGCAACTGAAAATCGTCAACCGTTTCGGCGCCACGCGGTTTCTGCCGCTCGGCAAATCCGTTTTCACCATCGGGCGCAAGGCCGAGAACGACCTGCAACTGCTCTCCGACACCGTCTCGCGCCAGCACGCCGAGATCGTTTACGAAGACGACGCCTACTACCTGGTTGACATCGGCAGCAAACGCGGCACCTTCGTCAACGATCAACGGGTCGAACGTTGCGCCTTGCAACACCTCGACCGCGTTCGCATCGGAGGCGACGAAGACCAGCAGATCACCTTCCTCGACAACACCGTCGAGCGCGCTTCAGCCATCTTCGACAGCCATCCCCGCCTGACTCTCACTCCGCCATTGCAGGATCGCGACCGCATCACGTCGGCCAACGAAGAGCTGCAGAAGCTCTCGCGCTATATCGAAGTCAACCAGGCGTTCAAATTCTCACTCACGCCCGACGACGTGCTCCTGTTGATCGTAGACGCCGCAATCGAGATCACCGGCGCCGAGCGCGGCTTCCTGATGCTGCGCAACCAAGCCGGCGACCTGGAGTTCAAAATCGCGCGCGACAACAATCGAAATTCTCTGGTCGGAAACGTCTTCGAGATGAGCCGCTCGGTGGTCGAAGAATCCTTCAAACAGAACCGCAGCGTGATCATCAACGACAGCCGCGAAAGCGCCGCCTTGTTCGCCCGCGAAAGCGTCCGCAGCCTCGACCTGCGCTCCATCGCCTGCATCCCGCTCCGCCGCTTCCAGATGAGCGAAAACATGGACGCGACGACGATGCTCAAGCGCGACGTGATCGGCGTGCTCTACGTTGACAGCCACGTGGTCGGCGGCACGCTCACGCAAACGTCGCTGCGGCTGCTCGAATCGCTGGCCTTCGAAGCCACCAAATCGCTCGAAAACGTCCGGCTGATGCACGAAGAGCAGGAGGAGAAGCAGATCGAACAGGAGCTGGGCATGGCCCGCCAGGTTCAGGTCGCGCTTTCGCCGACGGCCTTCAAACAGCCCGATCATTTCGAAGTCGCCGCAGACAACATCCCGTCGCGTTACGTCGGCGGCGACTTTTACGAGCTGATCCCGCTCAAAGACGGGCGATCAGTCTTCGCGCTCGGCGATGTGTCGGGCAAAGGAGTCGCCGCTGCGCTGCTGGCCGCAATGGCTCAAGGCGCATTGCAGGCGCAGTTCGTCAGCAATCTGCCGCTGACCGAAGTCATCACCAGCTTGAACAAAGCGCTCGTGCAGCGTTCGGCCTCGAACCGCTTCATCACGCTCTTCTGCGCAGTGCTCGACCGCGACGGCCACTTCACCTACATCAACGCCGGCCACAACCTGCCGATCCTCGCGCGCACTACCGGTGAGACCGAGATGCTGACGACGAAATCGGTGCTGCTGGGCGCCTTCGATTTCGTCGAATACAAGCCCAGGCAGACGCGGCTCGCGCCCGGCGATGTCGTGGTGATGTACACCGACGGTGTGACCGAAGCCGTCAATGCGGACAATCAGATGTTTGGGGATGAGAGGTTGGAGAGATTGGTCAAGCAGAGCGTCAGTTTAAGCGCGGAACAGATCAAGCAGCGGATTTTGGATGAAGTGTTGAGCTTTACTCGCGGGTTGCCTCAGGGTGATGACATCACCCTGATAGTGCTCAAAATGAAATAACTGGTAAGGAAGCCATCGCTCAACCTTCATCCTGACGCCCTGGTGCATCTGCCCATGACTACATTTTAGGTTTTCTTACGTCGAACTCACGTTTCAATTCAATATCGGCATTCACATTTTGAGCAAGACGAAAGAGCAATTGCGTCAGCGCTCTCCCCATCGCGTCTGAATGAGTGTGGCGCTTCATTGCGTTTGATTGGCCGGCTTCTTCTCAAAAACGGAAGCTGCGACCGAAATAACAGCCATCAACCCAAGTGGCTTGTTCTCCAGCGATTGAGCCAATAACAAAGCTCGCTCGAAGTCCGCCCCAGCCAGAGATGCTAGCGTTTTCCCTAAGTCAAATTCTTCGGTATTTTCAACCGAAACGCTTAAGCCCTTGCCGCCGGGAGTTTCCAAGCTTCTGACTAGGCGCGCCTGATCTGGGCCGTAGTTTTGAATCTTGTTGGCAGTCCGCACTGCCTCACCTGCTAGATCAACCCCGCGTGGCGAATCGAAGCGGGAATATAGGCTCACTAGCCCCAACAGCGCGCGGAGCTTTTCAGGCGTGTTGTTGGCGGCCACAGCCCTTTGCGCTGCCTCTGCCAATAGGTTTTGTGCTCTAACTTGATCTTTATCGGCCAAAGCTACACGCGCAATCTGGAAGAAGAGGTAGGCACTCTGATCTGTCGCCTCAACCTCAGTCGCATATTGGCGCGCTTCGTCGAGCTTCCGCGCGTTGATGGCGCGGGTGGCGGCCTCGAAATTGAGCCAGGAGCGCAACTTTTTGCGATGCTCGCGGTTGCTGATCTTATCGGCAATCTCAAGCGCGCGTGGCATGTCGGGTTTCCGATCGGCCAGCAACGCAGCTTTCTGATAAAGCTCATCGCGCTGGGCGAAATTATTGGTGTTTTGGGCGTGGTCGAGCAGCTTTTTTATCCGGTCATCTATGCTCGTCTGTGTCTCCGGCTCGGTGCGTTTACTGATTTGGTTCAATGTTTTGTCTATGCCGAGCCGGGTCTGCTCGCCGGCCAGGTAGAAAAGTGTGTTCATTAAGCCCTGCCACTCTTCCAACCTGTCAGGGCGGTATTTGGCAATGCGCGGTTGCAGCAATTTGGCGGCAAACAGCGCCGCTCCAACGCGGGCATTGGCATCCGGCAATTGCGCTACATTAGCCTCCGCATTGCGCGCTAAAACGGTGAAAGCTGTAGCGATGAACTGCTGCACAATCTTTTCGTCAATGATGAATTTATCCGATACCGGGAACTGATATGAATTGACTCCATCACCACTACTCACCCACACATTGCCGTCGCCAAACGGATAGGATGATAGCAGGAGCAGTTGACCTGGCACTGGCAACTTCTCACGCTGCAAGCTATCCAGCGCCATCAAATAAAGTTGATCTGCCGTTGCCCGATCACGTTCGGCAATTTCCGCGAAAAGGTATCCGGCGGCTTGCGGGATCCCCTTGACAAAAGCCTGCTCCGCTAACCCGAGCGCCTCCCTCTTGTTCACGTCCAATAGCTGTTCCGCGATGTGCAGCGTGTCGTGGCTGGCTTCATCAACCGTTCCAAATACGGCGTCGTAGTTGCGCGGTTGCTTGTTCTGGTTGCGCTTTTCCTCTTGCTCTCGTCTCTTTTCTTCCACGTACTGGTCAGTGAATTGGCGACTGAGTTGTGCGTCGTGCTTGCCCGCCAACCGAATTACTTCCAGCCGCAGATCCGGTTTACTCAGCGACAGGCCCCCAGTCAGTTGCTCCTGTTCTAACCCTTTGCCATCTTTATGGTAGTCGATGGCGGCAGTGAAGGCATTTTGAAAGAGTTGCCGCGCACGCGCCTGCTCATGTTTCCAGAGAACATCGGCAGCAAGGGCTTGAATGCGTATGACATTGCGCTCGTCATCGAGCCGAGCCGAATTTTCTGCAGCAAGAATGATAAGATTGATACTGCGCTGTCTGAGTTCTAAACTTGCCTCGCCAAACCCTCCGCGCTTATCCGCTTGCTCGCCAGTTATCTTTTCAGTCGTTTCAGTCTTTACTTTTGACTCAGCGGGTGGTTCAGTCGGCCTGTTTTGTGGCCTCTTTTGCTGTGCGTTGGCGACCACTCCTGGCAGTGATTGAAAAACGAGCACAACTGCCAGCGCCAGCTTAAGCATAATTACCTCCAATTATTGATTGCGGCATTGAGGACAGCGATCCGACAACGCCGCAATCTGCAATATTCAATGCTTCCTGATTCTGCTGGCCGATAGCTTCAGAGGGATAGATACTGCCAGCAATTGTTTTCAAGGCTTGAGAGAACTGCCCAATTCCAATCCTCCTGAGACATTAACTGAGCCCAAGTCAGGATTACCCTCGATTAATCACGACAGCATTCTCCACAAGTTCCACAACCCATACAAGCACCTGGTGCAGGTATACAGCATAACTTCCCACACTTGCAGCCGTCGAAGCAAGGACGACGGGCTTCGTCATCTTCTACCTCGTCCTCTAAATAAAATCTGATCGCCAAAAGACCGAATTTCTTGAGAGCAGAAGCCGTGACCTTCTCGCCTTTACGCGGGAAGTACGAGGCAACGGGTTGCTGTTTGAGCTGTTTGTACTGCTCACAAGAAGTGATGCCAGTCACATCGCCAAACAACAGCGAAACGTCAATCTTGACGGCCCCCTTCTCAGTGAGATAGGGCACAATCTTGATTGCGGAAGCTTTGTTGGGATCCGCCCCATTTTCGTTGTCTGGGAGGCGAATGATGGACATGAAGGGGTGATCAGCGAAGCGCAGCACTGGAACGCTGAGCTCGCTCTTCGCGTAATCAGTGGTGATGCTCACGCGCACCTTACCGAACGCTGGCTTCTCGTTTCTCGCGGATACACGGGATGTGACCAGCGCGAGTGCCGACAGAGCCAACGCAAGTGAAACAGCAATAGCAATTCTCTTTGTCATCTGTTCCTCCTATTGTCTCGGTTAGTTGTGTAGCCTATGTCAAAAATGGTTTTCGATTACTGTCTAATCCACCTTTCACCTACGTAGAGACATCGAAAAGGCAAAATCTTACACCCAGCCAAAATTAACTTTTTGCTCTTCAAGAATCATTGCGAGGACTTGATTCCATACGAATCGGAATCCCGCTTCCCAGGAGCCTATTTCTCCTGATCCTCCCAAAATGTCTGTTCCATTACCCCCCCCCCCCTTCAATTCGAGAAGCTTTTCAACCTTCTCGCGCAATCTGTGGATGCGCACAGAAACGTAAGCAGACGTGATCCCCAGCCGTTCTGCAATCTCCTTTGGTTTCAGCCCTTGCTCCAGAAGCTCAAACAACTCTCGCTCGTCATCCGTCAGCCTACCGACAATTTCATCACGCAACACTTTGTATTCCAGGATCGGTTGATATGCGAGATCGCCGGGCGGCAAATCTTCCACATCCACTTCGTCCTTCTGCCTGCGAAAAAAACGGATCACCTCGTGATTGACTATTACCTGCAGCCAGGTCGCCAGCTTAGACCAATGCTCGAACGAGCGCAGACCGTGACTGTCATTCTTTATCAACGAGATGGCGACTGACTGAGCGATATCTTCCATATCATCCCGGTTAGGACGATAGTTGTAGATTCCGTAAGCACGACGCACCGCGTCAGCAATGAGCTTCAGGAAATCATCATCAATCGAGATTTCAGAATTCGGATCATCCGGTAGCTGCGAATTATCGAGTGCCATGAAGCTTCCTCCAATCGGCAGGATTTGGCCTGCAAAAAAGATCACGGAGTTGGCAAAAGGACTACAGGAGCCGGCTAAGAGTTCCTGACTGAAAGCTGATTCAGATTTCCCACGATTGAAAGCAAAAGCTGGGGGATAGATGTTTTGATTTGTTGACTTGACCCGGCGCAGATCATACTGCGCGTCGCAAAGAAGTCGCAAGCGGCGCGCACGATCCTCTCTTTCTCGCGATTCAACCGATGATCGCCGCTTTTGATCAACACCAACCCGACATCACCCGCCACGCACCGCGCAACGAATTCAACGCTGAGTGAATAGGGCACGACATCATCGGTCATCCCGTGAAAGATGATTGCAGGCGCGCAAAATTCCGCCGCCAGTGTTTCAACCGCATAATCATTCACTTCGGCGGCAAGCCCACGATCAATCTCGACGTCAACAAATTCATTGCGCACGCGCAGTCGCCCTGTGCGCCGCCATTCTTCACGTTCAGCCTCGCTCAATCTCCGCCATTCCAGAAACCGAAACGCCGGAGCCACGAAAGCGCAGGCAGCCACTCTGTCCGGATGTTTTGCCGCGAACCACGCCGAAGCCCATCCGCCCATACTCGAACCAACCAGAAACAACGGTCCGCCCGCGCGTTTGACGGCTTCGCGCGCGATCACATCGAGGTCCTTGATCAATCGCGAGCCGCGCAGTTCCGTCATTACGCCGTCCGATTCGCCGTGCCCGCGAAAATCGCAGGCGGCGAAAGCCCAACCACGACGGGCGCATTCGGCTTCGAGCGCGGCAGATTTCTCTCCTGCGCGAACGGAGCCGAAGCCGGGCGCGAAGACGACGACGGGCGCGGGATCGTCGCCCGGCGTGAAGCTGAAGACGCCGCGCAGCTTTTGACCATCGGGCATCGCCAATTCGAGTTTTTCAGTTCGTCTCTCCGGCGTCATCTTCTTCGATCATCTTTCGCGCGGCTTCGACGGCTTGATCTAGCGTAGCGACCACTCCGTCGAGCTGCAGCTCGTAAACCGCGCGCGTGATTTCGCCGACGCGCGGACCAGGCTCCAATCCGAGCGCGAGCACGTGGCGGCCCATCAGCAGCGGTTCGGGCGCGCGCTCTTCGATCCCAAGCTCGCGCACGCGGGCGATGAACCACTCTTCGGCTTCAGGTTTGAAATCGCCTGCGCGGCCCAAACAATCGGCGCGGGCGACGCGGTAGAGCAGATCAAGCTCAGTCTTCAGAGCCAATCGCCGGAACATTCCGTCCGTGATCGTCTCGCGGGTTTTGAACCACTGGTGAGGCACGGCGTGGTTTTGGACGAGCAGGATCGTCTGCAACCGCACGTCGTAGTTATCAATGGTGAAGAGGTTGAGTTGTTCGAGGAATTGGTTGGTCATCGCGAGGCTGAGCCGTTCGTGGTCGCGCGCCTTGATCCGCCCGTCCTCGATCTTCGTCGAGTGCGGTTTGCCGAAGTCGTGACACAGCGCGGCCAACATCACCGCAAGCTGTTTCGGTCGCGGCAGGTCATCAATAAGTTTGCGCGCTTCGTCGAGCACCATCCCGGTGTGGATGAAGACGTCGCCTTCGGGATGAACCGCCGGGTCTTGCGGGCAGCCGATCAGGAAGTGAATCTCTCGCCAAAGCTTTTCTGTGGTTCCCAGATCGCGTGCTGCGTCAAGGCCAATCGAAGGTCGCCGCGATTGCAGCAGCCATTTTTCGACCTCGGCCCAGATGCGTTCGGCAGGCAGATCGGAAAGATCAATCGAACGGCATAGCTCAACCGTCGCCGGGTCAATCGAGTACTCGAACCGCGCGGCGAACTGCATTGCGCGGAGCACGCGCAGGCTGTCTTCGATGAAGGTTGCCGGATCAACTACGCGGATGATCTTTCGCTCTACGTCTTTGCGCCCGCCAAAAGGATCGAGGATTTCATCAGCGAGCGGGTCGTACATCATCGCGTTGATGGTGAAGTCGCGCCGCCGCGCGGCCTCTTCAAAACTCATCTGCGGATCGCCCTCGATGACGAAGCCGCGATGACCCCGGCCGGTCTTCGATTCGCGGCGCGGCAGGCTGACATCAACGACGAAGCTTCGGCGCTGCTCCTTATCGCGCAGCCGGACTTTGTAGACCGTGAAGGCTTCGCCGACGGCGTCAACCTTGCCCAGCGAATCGAGCAACGCGCGCAGCTTCTCGGCTTCCAGACCGTAAACTTCAATGTCGTAGTCAACGTTTTCGACGCCGCGCACAAAATCACGCACCCATCCGCCGACGAGCAGAGCGCGCCCGCCGGCTCGCTGAACGGTGTGACAAAGCTGAACGATGGCGCGAGAAATCATTGGTCGCTTGAGTTTCGGTCAATCGGCATCTGGGTTTGGAGCCACATTCGCAACCCGAAGCCCGAACTTACCAGCATCAAACCGAACAAGCAACTGACTCAACTATCGCCTGCCCTGCGGTGGCGAGTGAAGCGAAAAGAGTCCCGGGCTTCAGAAGTACAACTTCGCCGCAAGCTGAATGATCCGTGGGTCGCGCGCGTTACTGTAATCGCCGAAGAGCGTGCCGAGCGTCTGTCTTGAACGATCAACCGGCGGCCCATTTGGGTTCAAACAGTTGTCACCCTGGATGATGATGGATCTGCCGCTGAGGAAGTTGCAGTACATGCCCCGGCGCGTCGGGAAAGCGAGGTAAGGATCGTCGCTCTCCAAAACCGCATTGAAGCCTCTGGCGTTGCTACTGCTGAATTGGGTATGGTTGAAGGCGTTAAACATTTCGAGCCGCAGTTGGAGGTAACGGCCTTCGCCGCCAAGCGGGATATTTTTAAAGATCGAGACGTCGAAGTTGTTGATGCCCGGCCCGCGCAGGTAGGCGCGCGGCCAGGGGTCAGGCCCTTCTCGCTTCACCACGGCGCCGCCCGGCTTCGCCAGGATGAAAGCCTGCGGGTTGAGTTGCAAACCATCTGGCCCGGGGCGCAGTCGTTGCTCGCCAAGCAAGTAAGCGCGCGCAAGCTCGGTTGAGGAACCGGTGATGGCGCGGCTCGACCCGCCGCTGAAGTTCAACAGCTCAAGCGGCTGCCCGCTGCTGAACTGGGTGATGCCGGAGACCTGCCAGCCATCAAAGAGCGCTTTGGCGAGCAGATGGCCGCGGAGATAACGACTGACCCGCGGCAGCGTGTAGACATAGCTCGCGGTGAAAACGTGCGTGCGGTCATAAGCCGCGAGCCGATAGTCAAACTGCCTGACGTTGAACGCAGCGGTCAATTCGAAGTCGTCGCTGGTCGTGGTGAAAGCTTTCGACCAGGTGTAGGCCAGACTGAGGGCCAGGTTGCGCGAGAACCGGCGGCGGGCCGAGACTTGCAACGAGTGGTAATTCGACGAGCCGCCAAATTCGTAGAACAGGATGTCGCCATAGCCCCGGTAAGGCCGCAGGAAGTTGACAGGCAAAGTATTCCGTCCGCTGAAACGCAGGCCAGCCTCTTTTTCGTGGCGATACAATCCCGTTTCTTCACCGGGCACGACGCCGCCGGGAAATCTCGTCTTGTCCTGGCTCGCAGGCTCGAAAGTCGTGCCATATGGAACCGCGTTCAAATTCCGCGCTTGAGCAAAATGGCGACCGAGCGTACCGACATAGGCGACATCCGCAACCGCGCCGAAGCCGATGTCCTGCTGGAAGTTCAAGCTGAAACTGTAGACAGTCGGAATCTTGCTGTCTCTGTCGAGCCCGTAGACGACCGGCGGCTCAATGAAAGACTCGCGCGCTGCGCTCAGCTCAGCCAGCCTGCCGTAGAACAGGCGAGGCGTTACGACGGTCGGCGGATTCCTGAGCATGTCTGCGATCAGGCCGCCCTGCACGCGGTCGTAGAAAATGCCGAAGCCGCCGCGCAGGACACTGCCGCCGCTGCCGAACAGGTCGTAGGCGAAGCCGAAGCGCGGCCCCCATTGCACCCCACGCCCGTCAATCCCGCCTCGCGGATAGCCCTGTCCGGCGCGGGCAAACCCATTCGACAGGTCGCCGCTGCCCGGCGCAACGAGACCAATGAATTCCTGCCCTCGCACATCATTCGGGTTGAGCGGATTGACGGCCATCCTCCGCCCGCTCACCAGCGCTGGCGCGTACAACTGAACCGCCTTCCTGGCGTCGAACAGTTCCGGCTTGAAGAAGGATGTTTGCAGCCGCGCGTCGTACTCCGGCTGATACCACGAGAGGCGCAGGCCCAAGTCAAGCACCAGCCGGTCGTTCACCCGCCACAAATCCTGGATATAGCCTTCGACGTTCCGATACCGGAAGAGGCCGACCGGGGCGTCGTTGGCCTGCTCGTAGCGGTTGTATATTCCCAGCAGCGCGTTGGCGTATGGGTGTCCCGTATCCAGCAGGTTGTTGGAATCAACAGCGAAACTGATTCCGCCTGTGTTGGTCACCAGCGCGGATTGCTCGCGGCGGCTCTGCTGAACGAAGGCCCCGGTCTTGACCAGATGCGCGTTCCACACTTTGGTCAGATTGGCTGCGAAGGTAAGAGTGTCGTTGATACTTTTGAACGGTAGTCCAAGAAACCTGGTTTCCGGGGCGCGCGTCGTCACTGCGCCCAGCGCCAGCAGCGTACCGTAGCCAAAGTTCGGCAGGAAGCCGCCGGGATTGGCGTTCGGAAAGAGAAGCTGAAAGTTGAGGTTATTGGCCGCCAGCGTCGCTTTGTCCGCTTCGGGTGCGAGCCTGACCCGATTGCCGCTGAAGCCGAAGATGAACTCGCCGGTGACAGTCGGGCTGAACTCGTGCGAGAGGGTGAACGCGAGATTGATCCCTGGTCGCGGGAAGATGATGTTCCAGCTATCGAAATTTTGATTGTTAAACGCGTTGGGTTGGAGCAGCGCGAAGTTCGTCGGATTAATATCGAGTTGCGGGCCATACGGCAGAGATTGATTGTCGGCATTGTTCACCACACGTCCGGTCAGGTCGGTCTGCTCGCTCAGTTTGTAGTCAGCGCGGACAACGGTTTCGCTGCGCGGGTACTTGCTGGAAGATTGCGAGACGTAATTCCTGAAGAGGTTGTCAGGAGTCGCTCCCCTGTTTGGCAGCGGGTAAAGGCCGAGAATGCGCCCATCCTGGAAGAATCGGTCGCGCGGGATGACATGAAGCTGCCCGTTATGAACGAAGCAGCCACCCGGATTGGACAGCGTATTTCTCGCGTCGCAAGGAAGCAGATTGCCATTGGCATCTCTTTTGGTTGGATCGTTGATAAAAACTCTTCCTCCCACCTGGTTGAGCGATTTGCCAAAGTCCCCGTCCCGCTCGGCCGGAGTCGGAACGTAGATGCCGCGCGAGAGGTTGGGAACGAGTTGGCGGTAAAACTCCTGATTCACGAAGAAGAACAGGTCGTTGATCTTCTTCACGGCAGGCCCGCCTTCGCCGAAGCGCGGCAGGTAGAAGGGGCCGCCGATGTCAAAGCCGAACGTGTTGTAGCGGTAAAGCGGACGCGGCAATCCGTTCGCGTTGTTGAGGAAGTTATTGGCGTTCAGACCCTCATGGCGGTGAAAGAAATGCGCCCCGCCGTGAAACTCCGTCGTGCCTGATTTGGTCACGATCTGGATGAAGCCGCTCGCTGCCTTGCCGTACTCAGCCTGATAGTTGGCCGTCAGCACCTTGATCTCGGCGACCGCGTCGGGATTGATCGTGACGTGGCGCGAGCCGTTCGTGGCGGTGTCCACGTTCGACACGCCGTCAATTGCCAGCTCGTGCTGGTTTCCGCGCGCGCCGTTGATGAAGAAACGGTCGAGTCCGCCGGGGTTGGAGATCTGGCCGTTGAAATCGCTCACGATGCCGGGCATGAGCTTCAGAAACTCGATGATGTCACGGCCATTGAGCGCGAGGTTCTTGACCTGATTGTTGGTCACCAGATCGGAACGCTCGCCCGACAAAGATTGCACTTGCAGCCGGCCCGCGTTGGGCGTGTCGCTGTCGGTTTGGGTGGTGGCGGCAGTGGGTTGAGTCCCCTTGCTCCCCGCCTGACCCGGCGATTGCGGGACGAGCACAGCGAGGCTGCCAAAATCGCCCGAAGGGTCGCCGCGCGGCCCGGATGCGCGATGCCCGACGCTGTCGAGTGGAATCAAGACGATCTCTACCGAGACGAACATCTGCTCTGGCGCCGCCTCTTTGCTACTGGAGCCGGAGGCCCGTTCGAGATTGATGGGGGTGGCATTGACGCGCCCGATGGCTTCGAGGATGACGGCTTTTTCGGAAGGATTGTAACCGTCCATCTCGACCCTGATTGTGTAACGACCAGGCCGCAGGCCGGTGACCGTGAAATAGCCGTCATCGCCGGTCCTGGCTTTCTTCTTCATTCCGATCTTGCTGTTGCTGATCGTAGCGGTCGCGCCGGCGATGCGCGATCCCTTCGTGTCGGTCACTCTGGCGGTGATGATGCCTGTGACGCTCTGCCCGAACGCTGTCAGCAGCCAAAGCTCAGTGAGGACGCTTAAGATGGTCAAGTGAATCAAACGCGCTGAGGTCATAATTGTCTCCTTAGGTGTCGGACGTGTAGTTTTCCGGGAGCTAACGAGATGAAGGAGCCGCAGCGCACAGTCTTACCGTGCCGTCGTGGCTTCCGGTTGCGAGTATCTTGCCGTCAGGTGAAAAGCGCACGGCGACAACATCGCCGCTATGCTCTTTGAAAGTGGCCAGCTCCTGTCCATTGACGATTTCCCACAGCTTGAGGGTCTTGTCTTTGCTGCCGCTCGCCAATCGCTTGCCGTCAGGCGAAAAGGCGAGTGACCAGACCGTATCCGCGTGGCCTTTGAGTAACAGCCGCTCGTAATTGCGCGCCCAATCCCACAGCCAGACATTGCCACCGTCACTCGCCAGCGCCAGGTCGCGATCATCGGGCGAGAAGGCAAGGCAATTGACCAATGGCAATTTGATCTGAGTAAGCTCGCGTTGTTGCGCTACATCCCAGAGCTTGACGCCACTGCTGCTGCTCGAGGCCAATATTTTTCCGTCGCGCGAAAAGGCGATGGCGCGAATGATCTCGTTGTGACCCGACAGTCTGGCCAGTTCTCTGCCGCTTGCAACGTCCCAAAGCCAGATGGTTCGGGCCTGCCCGCCAGCGGCCAGGATTTTGCCGTCTGGCGAGAACTCCAGCGTGTGGAATTCTCCGGCGTCCTTGATGATCAGTTTGATCTCCTGCCAATTGCCACTGTCCCACAACCTCACCGTCTCATCCTCACTCGCGGTGGCCAGCATCTTGCCGTCAGGAGCAAAGGCCAGCGATGTGACAGCGCCAGCGCCCTGAACGATCCGTGTCACTTCCTGTTTACCGCCAACGCTGAAGACTTGCGCCGATTCCTCTCCGCCAGCGACGATGAATTGGCCGTCCGGCGAAAAGGCGAGGGAGTGAATCTTCCCGCCGCGTGACGGTAAAACCATTGGGTTTGGCGGCTGATAGACATTCCACAGCTTCACGCTCCGATCCTGGCTGCCGGTCGCCAGCAGCTTGCCATCCGGCGAAAACGCCAGTGAACGAACTACGCCGCGATGACCTCTGAAAACCGTCGGAGGTTGCTGCTTGCCCATTGACCAGAGCGTCGCCGTCTGGTTTTGATTTCCCGTCGCCAACAGCTCGCCGTTCGGCGAGAAGGCCAGCGATAAAACAGCCCGGGCATTTCCTCTGAGCGTGGTGAATTCGCGTCGGCTGGCCATAGTCCACAACCTGATCGTGCCGTCTTCACTGCCTGCTGCGAGTATCTTGCCGTTCGGCGAGAAGGCCAGCGTATGCACCCGCGCAATCCCGCTATTCGCGGTGAGTTGAGACAGCCGCTGGCGCTGCGCCGCCTCCCAGATTTCGACCCCTCCCAGTTTGCTCCCCAGAGCCAAAGTTCTGCCGTCAGGCGAAAGCGCCATCGAACTAATCGGGTCCATCTTCGACTGGAACTTCGCCAACCGCTGTCGCGAAATCGCATCCCAAAAATTGACCACGCCGTCTTCACTGCCCGTAATCAGCACGCGATCGCGCGGTGAGAAGACGACGGAATGCACTGGGTCTGTGTGCGCCTCAAGCCTGGCCAGTTCCATTCCCGTCACCACGTCCCAGAGCCTGGCAGTTTTATCGTCACTGGCCGTCGCCAGCGTCTTGCCGTCGGGGAGGAAGGCTACGTCATTGATCAAACCTGTGTGACCTTTCAAAGTCAGCGCCTCCTGCCGGGCGGAGAGGCGCCACATCTTCACCGTGTGATCATCACAGCCTGCCGCCAGCGTCTGCCCATCGGGAGAGAAAGCCACTGCTCTGACCTCGCCGTCAGTCAGAAAGGTGCGCAGATCGCTGTGGCAGAGCGTGTGCAAGTGACGCCACTCGAAGCCGCGTAAATCTTCCTCGCCTTCAACCGGCTTCTGGCTTTCGAGCAATTCGACCGTGCGCTCAATGTTGCCGCTCTCCCAGGCTTGCTGCGCCAGGTTCATCTGGGCGATGTAAAGCGATCTTCGCGCGTTGCGTTTTTCATTCTCGGCGCGATTGAGCGCGCCTCTGGTTACGAAGATCGAAACTGCCAGCAAAGCGATGATCACCGCCGAAATCGCCGCCGCGCGTAACTGACCTCGCCGATATGCGCGCTCTTGCCGCTTCAATTCGGCGTCAGGCATGTGCGCCCTCACCCATTCACGATCAAATACGCGCTCGTAAATCCGATTGCGAACAGCCAGGCGGCTGTTTTTTACCTGCGCGATTCCCGATAAACGCAGAATGTTGATCAACGGATTGTTCTCTTCATCGCGGACCCGTTTGCCGCCGCGGATTCGGGCGTAAAGTTCCAGCAGGCCGACCAGATCGCCTTCACTGCGCAGGATTCGTTCGCGCACGAAGAGCAGGTTGTCATCTCGTTCGCGGGCGCGCGCCGAGAAGAACAGTTCCTCGCACAAACGATCTACTGATTGAGGATTGAGGATCGAGGATTGAGGATTGGCTCCGGCGACGGCGTGGCACAGACGCTGGGTGAGGTAAGGGTGTCCGCCGGTCCAATGCAGAACGTGTTTCAGCAGAGCCTGCGCCAGCCGGTCATCACAGTGGAAGCCCTGCGCGAGCGGCGCAGCCTCCGCTTCACTGAAATCGTGAAGCTCGATGCGATGGCCGATGTTGAACGGCGTGGTGCGCGTATCGCGGATCAGATCCGAAGGCGTAGCCACTCCCAGCAGACAGAACGTGAGGCGTTCGAGTTCGGGGTTCTGCGTGCGCTGGTTGTATAACTCGCGGATCCCGGCGAAGAATTCGTCGGTCGAAAAAGGCAGGCTGCGAACCGCGTCAATTTCATCAATGAAGATCACGATCGGACACTGGTCGCGCGCCAGCACGATCTCGTGAATCGCCAGCATCCACCGCTGCAACGGCCCCAGGCGCGAGTGACCCAGCCAGAAATCCTCGACTTCATCTTCGATCTGAAGCTGCTGCCCCGTCAGGCTGAGCAGTCCCTCGTACCACTGCTCGGCGTTGAGGTTCTGGCCAATGGCCGTCAGATCGAGCACGATGGCGGTCACGCCGGCTTCGCGCAATCGCGCCGCCGTCCGCACCATCAAGCTGGATTTGCCCATCTGCCGCGAAGTCAGCACGTAGCAGAACTCGCCGCGGCGCAACCCTTCGTAGAGTTCCTCATCCGCCTTGCGCTCGACGTAACTCGGCGCGCCGCCGGGCACGGTTCCGCCAGTGACATAGAAGCTGGGTTCGAGCGCGATCATAGCAGGTGCCTTTGCAGGTAATTCACGTAAAGCTGGCAACGCAGCCGAGCCTGCTGCGCCGATTCGCCGGACATCACTCCCGCGCTGCGCAGGCGATAGAAACTCTCCGCGCTCGGACAGGGTTGCCCCTGCAACCCGCCGCGCACGACATCGCACAATTCTTCGTTCTGAACCAGCAGCACCAGAATGCGGCGCAGGTGATCGCCGAACGGCCCTTCGTCGCGATCCGCCCCGGCCTCGAACGAATCCAAATCGAGCCTGTGTCTGGCCATCTCATCCAGACCTCGTCGCACCAAATAAGGTTGCCCGCCGACCAGATTGAAAAACCGCCCCAGCTCTTCGCGGTTTCCGAGCGGGTAATCGTAACGATGATTAAGCTCGGCCACCTGCTCGAACGTGAAATCGTCCAGCGTGAGCCGCGTGCCGACGTTGAACGGAGATTGATTCACATCGGTGATGAAGAGGTGGGCCTCGGTTGCATAAGCGATCACCAGCGTCAGCCTGTGCCACGGCGCGGTCGCGTCCAGCGAGCGCGCGTTATGCCACGACCGGAAGAGGCCGAAGACTTCGCTGCCGAAATCGCAGGTGAAGAGCCGGTCAACCTCATCCAGTCCCCAGACCAGGTGCGTTTCGATCCGGCTGAAAACTTCGCGCCGCAGATAACGCGCGAAATTGACGCTGGCGCTGCTGTGAGCCTTCCAGTGCTGGTCGGGCGCGAACTCCAGGTCAAGCTGTTCGGCGATGATTTCGGCGAAAGACTGGAAGAGCGCGTTGGCCGAAGAGAGGTTCTCTCCGTTGAGCGCCTGGAAATCGGTCAGCACGACGCTCGCCCCGCTCTCCCGCGCCTGTTTCAGACCGCACGCCAGCAAAGACGATTTGCCCATTTGACGGGCGCCTTTGACCAGCACGATGCTGTCGCGGCGGGCAATCGCCGATTGAAACTCTTCGTCGGTGGGGCGAACGATGTAGAACTCGGAATCGGGCGGAATGGCGCCGCCGACAGGCTCGATCTTTCCCGGCTGGCGTGATCGCTGAGTTTGCGCGTCGGTAGTGAATGAAGTGAGCAGACCTGAAATCAGGACGCCATCGTCCTGCGGCCCTGTCCACAGAGCGTATTGAATCGGATCGAGAATGGCTCCAAGCGGTTCCGGCAACTGTTCGATGTAATTGACCCGGACCGGAAACAATCGCGGCTTGCCTTGCTGTTGCGCTGATTCATTCGCGATCTGCACCTCATAAGCGAGCATCTCGCTCATGACCGAAGCCGCCGATAAGAGCGGGATCACAATGTCAACCGAGCGCAATCGGCGTTCGATCTCTTTCGCCCACTCGATGCCGAACGGAAGATAGCGATCAATAAAAACCTCACAGCCCTGAGCGCGCAACTGCTCCTCGATCAGCTTGACCAACTGTTCATCCGGTTGCGCGTCGCGTTTGTAGAGAATCATCACGCGCAACCCAGCCGCAGCCGTCGGATCATTCGATTTCGACAGTCCCGGCAGATTCTCTACCCCCTCCAGGAGAACCGTTTCTGTGGTTTGGGCATTCAGCGGAGACGATTGTCTCGCGGCCAGAACCTGAAATAACTCGTCGCCGAAACTACGGGCGCGCAAAAAGCGGTTCTGCGAATTAAAAGCCAGGGCTTTGAGAACGATCGAATCAGCCGCGGCGGGCAATCCCGGGCGCAAATCCGAAGGTTTGACCCGGACTCCGTTCTGCTGCATTCGATACAGCGGCACCGCGTGGTCGGCGCGGAACGGCACGGTTCCGGTGAGCATCTCATAGGCGATTACGCCGAGCGCGTAAATGTCGCTGGCCGCCGAGGGATTCCCATGAAGCTGTTCGGGCGCCATGTAGGGCAACGTGCCGGCGACTTTGGTCTGCTCCTGATTGGTCGTCAACTGAGAATCTTTGACCGTCGCTATGCCGAAATCTATGATCTTGACCTGTTCGTCGCCCTCGCCGAGGTCTTGCAGCATAACGTTTTCCGGCTTCAAATCACGATGATAAACGCCTTTGTCGTGCGCCGCGCTGAGCGCGTTTCCGATCTGACGCACGATCTTTGCCATCCGCATCAAATCCATCGCGCCTTTTCCGAGCACGGAGCGAAGCGTTACTCCATTGACGAATTCCATCACAATGAACGGTCGGCCTTCCCAATCCCCGGCATCAAGCACACCCACGATGCCCGGATGGTTGATGCGGGCGAGCGCTTCCTTCTCCCCGTCGAACTTCTTTCGGAACCACTCCGCATTCTTCGACTCCGGCAAAAGATTGAGCATCAGCTTCACCACCACCTGTTTGCCGACCAACTGCTCGTCGCGCGCCAGGTAGACCACGCCGATGCCGCCGCGCCCAAGTTCCTTCTCGATCAGGTAACGGTTCTTCAGCTTCTGGCCGGGGGTTATCAACTGGGAGATCGGGAGGCTGTTGATCGTAGGCTCAGTCGAGGCAGCGCCAACGGGCGCGAGTGGAGCTTTCCCGTCAATAAAATCGGCGCGCGGCCTGAGGGAGCGCTCCATAAACGTCGCAGCGCGTTCGTGCGCGGCCACCAGCTCTTCGACTATCCGGCGCACCTCGTCATCGCCGCCGGAGGCCTCGGCAATGAAAGAGGTTCGTTCAGACGGATCGCGCTCGACCGCTTGATCGAAAAGCTGGCGGACTCGCTGCCAAAGATCGTCTCGCATGGAACACTCCTTCTTTGATCTGCATGACCGAACGGCGACATTGTAACAACGGCGGCAATTTATAATAGGTCTGATTTAACGGTCAATGCCGTTTTCGATGCTCGATCAAACAATGGGAGAAGGCAGGAACCCCTGCTTGATGCAGCGAGCGGCATAGGCTGCTAACCGAAGACGGCATTACAACCTAACGACTTGAAAAAACGATCTCACTGTGAGAACGTTTCAGCCGGTCAACGCACTTGGAATACTCAATCGCGGAAACGCTCCGCGATTGAATGCAGTCAGTTGTGGAAACGCTCTGCGATTGAATGCGCTTGTAATCACGCAAATGATGGAGGGTAACCGGAAATGATCAATAAGCCGAGGTAAAGAAGGAAAAACGATGAACGTCATCAGCTATAAGGCCATCAGGAAGTTTGCCAAGAAACACGCGAACGCACGGCCATCTTTAGATACGTGGTACAAGGTCACACTCAAAGAGCAATGGCGAAATTTTGACGATGTGAAAAAGACTTTTCGGACAGCAGACATTTACGGAAAATGCACGATCTTCAACGTCGGCGGCAACAATTACCGGTTGATTGCGGGCATCAATTACAAGACACAACAAGTTTTCATCAAAGCGATTCTGACCCACGCCGAATATGACAAAGAGAACTGGAAAAGCCATTGTTAAAGCCAACTTCGACGCAAAGAAATATGCGGGCCTATTGGCTGAAACTTTGCCTGTCGTCATTGAAAGCGAAGCGCAGAATGACCGCTTGTTAAAAGTCGCTGAACGCCTGATTGACAAAGGCGAAAACCTCACACCCGAAGAAACGGAACTGCTCAAGCTGCTTGGCCATCTCATTCAGGAGTTTGAGCAGAGATTCTATGAGCCGGAAAGCGTCACTCCGCGCGAAGCGTTGATTGAAATGATGACAATGAACCATCTCAAACAGGCGGACATTGTTCACATCTTCGGATCGAAGGGCATTACCTCAGAGGTCATCAACGGAAAACGCGAAATCAGCCAGGCGAACGCGAAAGCGTTGGCTAAATTCTTCCACGTCTCAGCAGATGTTTTCCTATAGAAGCGCTGGAAGCAGAGTTCAGGTTTACATTCGAGTTCTCAACTGTTCATCGGCGACTGGCTACCGGATAAACCCGCGCACACGTCTGAGTGACTTAGAAGCTGTACTTCAACGCAAACTGAATCGTCCGCGCCGGATTGACAGTCTCCACCGCCGAGCCGAAGCCCGGAGCGCCAATCGTCCGGATCGGTAACCCGAAGTTGGCGCGGTTGAGCGCGTTGAAGAACTCGGCTCTGAAGGTCAGCTTCTGTCGCTCGGTGAAGCTGAAGATTTTGCTGAGCGCCAGATCGAGGTTGACCAATCCGTCGCCACGCACGGTGTTGCGCCCTACCGCCCCATTCCGCTTCGGGTCGAAGGCGCCGAAGTCGGTCGCCTTGCGTCCGGGATCGAGAGCGACGCGGCGTGGGCCGTGTTCGTCAATGAAGCTCAAACCCGTCGTCGTCGCCGGACGATCGGTCAAATTGCCATCGAGGTTGGCGTCGAAAGGCAGATTGAGCGTGAAGGGCTGGCCGGTCTGCGCCTGGAAGATCGAAGCGACCTGCCAGTCGCCGAACAAGCGGCGGCTCACCCTCCCGCCGTTTTCTCCGAAGGGCAAATCCCAAATCAGAGAAGCCGCGAAGCGATGTCGAAGGTCGAAATTTGCGCTGCCTCGTTCAAGCCTCAGCCTGGTTGAATCCTGCGGCAGGATCGGCGCGCCAGCCAGCGTGAACACATCCGATACGTCGTCAATCGCATGCGACCAGGTGTAGGCCGCCGTGAATTGATACCCCTTGTCATAACGTTTGCCAGCCTCTAGCTGCAACGCGTGATAGATTGACCCGGCCGAGTTCTCGTAAATCTGATAAGCGCCCAGATGCTCGTTTGGCCGTTTGCCGCTCGCGCTGCCCACCAGCGGATTGAAAATCACCGGAGTCGCGTAGTCGGACATTTGCCCTGTTTGAACGTTGATCAACTTATTCGCCAGCGTGACATACGGCGTCACAACCTGTCCGAGGTTCGGCGTGATCAGCCGCGTCAGCTTTGTCCCTTTCGTCCCGACGTAAGCGGCGGAGAAGAAGTAATCGTCCAGAACCTCTCGCTCAAGGGTCAGATGCCAGTGTTGGGCGTAGGGCGTGCGCAACCTTTTTTCAGTTAGGGTGAAGGCCAGCCCTCCACCCGGCGCGTTCTGCGCAAAGAGCTGACCGATGATGCCGACGAAATCGCCCGGCGCTCCGCCGAATTGGTTGCACGTATTGAACTGATTGCATCCCGCTCTGCTGAGCAGATAAACCGGGTTAGTGAAATTGCCGTTCGCATCCCGGACGAGCCGCAGGTTCGCGGGGTTGTTGAGCGTGTAAAAATCGAATTGAAGGAACGACGGGTCAACGTTGATCGGAATCTCCCGCGGAAAGACGTTGCGCGATTGGGTGACTACGGCGCCCAGAATCATATCGTAATAGATGCCGTAACCGCCGCGCACCGCTGTCTTGCCGTCTTCGCCCGGCGCCCAGGCGAAGCCCGCGTGCGGCCCGAAATTGTTCTGGTCCGCGTCGTAAATGCGTTCGCGGCCGTCGAGGATTTGGCGGTAGGCATTGACCGCGTTGTTGAATTTATTCGTCCGCGACGGCGAATCGAAGCGCGAATTGCCGGGAGTGGGTAAGCCCTCGAGCGCCAGCGCGCTCTCGATCCGACCATCTACCGAATGCGGCGGCGAGCTGTATTCGTACCGCACCCCGAAATCAACAGTAAATTTCGGTCGGACCCGCCAGTTGTCATTCACAAAGAGATGGTATTCGTTGAACCGCAAACCCACAGTCGAATCGGGGGCGCCCGCTGTGATCGTCTGCAAGACCGCCGAGGCTGCCCCCAGACTTGCTAATTGCAGGCCACTGACAGGCTCAGGTTGTCTGTTCGCATTCGGAGCGAATATCAGCCTGCCATCTGCCTCTATTCTGGCTTGACCGGCGGCCACCAAAGCCCCGCTATAAGCGACCTGTGGGCGATAAAGACGATCAAGCCTGCTGTTTAAATGGTAGCGGCGAACGTTGCCGCCGAATTTGACCTCGTGTTTGTCCAGCATCCACGTGAATGTGTCGGCGTATTGAAACGTGTTGCTGGCGCGGTTTTGCGGGAAATAGAAGACGCCGGCGCCGACGGGGCTGTACGGAACGATGTGCAATTCGCCGATTGGGCCGGTCGTCGAAAGCTCAGAGAGTTGGCCCTGGGGAAGATTGATATTCACGCTCCTGCTCTTCTCGAAGATGAATGGGCTGCCCGGCCGCTCGTAAAAATCCAAACGCGTGCGCCCGAACGAGAAACGCGCCTGATTGAATCGCGTCTCGCTCAATGCGCTGTCGAAGACGAGCGACAGGTTGTGCGACCTGGTCTCGGAATCGAGCGCCGAGCTGATCGCCCGGTTCACGCTCGGCAGCGCCCGTTCGTCGTCCGTGAAGTTGTAACGCGCGTTGAACGTGTGCCGCTCCGCGAACTGCTGCGTCAGGCGCAACGAGGCCTCCGCCCCGTCGCCATCGGCGGGCAGCACCTGAGTGTAGGTGTTCGCGCCGAACGGGCCGCCCGTGAAATTCGGCAGCGGATAGAGCGAAAGGATGTTTTCGCCGAGCGGAGATGCCTTGTCGAAATTTTGAGGCGTTCCCAGAACGAATGCGCTGAAAACGTCAGGGTTGGCAAACCCGAATCTGGTCAAATCCACAAACCGTCGTTCCTCTCTTGCCGGCGTCGCAAAATGCTGCTCGGTTGAGGCGTTGATGATCTGACGCTCGAAGCTGGCGAAAAAGTGCGTGCGGTCTTTGACTACGGGGCCGCCGATGCTTGCGCCAAGCTGCGTGCGCGTGAACGGGTCCTGGCCGCCCGCTGCGCCGCCGCTGTAGTCGAAGAAGTTCCTGGCGTTCAAACTCGAATCGTTGAAGAACCCGTAAACCTGCCCGTGAAGTTGGTTCATGCCGTACTTCGACACCACGTTGACCTGCCCGCCCGCGTTGCGCCCAAGCTCGGCGTCCCACAACAACGTGGCGACCGAGAGCGCGTCAACCGATTCGATTGACTGGGGGGTGAGCGCCACGAAGCCCTGCCGGCGCACTCCCACATCGGCGTCATTGTTGTCCGAACCATCCACTGAGAAATTGTTGGCCCGCGCGCGCATCCCGTTGACCGAAAACTGGCCCGCCGTGCCGACGCCGAAGCCGACGCCCGGCCCTCGCGCTCCCGGCGTGTAAGGCGGAGGCGCAACGCCCGCCACGAGCAGCGCCAGCTCGTCGAACGAGCGCATATAGGTCGCGCCGCCCAGCGGCAGTGAATTGATCTGCCGCTCGTTGAAATTCGCGCTGCGCGTGGCGTCAACCGCGGGCGCCAGCGAAGCCACCTTCTCTCCCTCGCTGGCCTGTCTGCCGGTTGTTACCGCCGAGCTTTGGCTCTGGGCCTGCGCGCCAGGGCTCTCGTTATTGCCGGCTGCATCGGCCGTGACGCTGAACTTGCCAAACTTGATAATTGGCGCCCACACTTCCTCGCGGTCGAGCAGGATCGGCCCTCCTCGAACGCGCTCGCCATTCCAGGAAGCGTTGATGAAGTAATATCCAGGCGGCAGATCGGGAATCGCATAGCCGCCATCTTGATTGGTCCGGGCGGCGCGTGTCACAGAGGAGCTTTGATCGGTCACGACGACTTCGGCTCCGGCCAGCGTCCGCCCTGCTTCGTCGCTCACCTGCCCATTGAGCGTCGGCCGCGAGAGCTTAATGTCAACGACCAGCTTGTGGTATTTCGATCCCACCGTGTTGTATTGGCCGAATTGAACCGGGAACTTCGGAAGGACTTCAGGCAGGTAAGTCTCTTTGGTCGCCGTGACGGTGTAGCTGCCTTCGGGCAGGAAAGGAAGCCGGTATTCTCCCTGCGTGTTCGCGATGGTTGTGCGCACGCGGCCGTTGGCGTCATTGACGATTTTGACTTTGGCTTGGGGTACCGGGGCATTCGATTTTCTGTCGCGCACCACGCCGATGATTGTCCCCGAAACTGTGTTCTGCGCCAGCGAAGATGACGTCGGAATCACGATGGTAAGCGCCAGGAAGACGATTGCCATTCCGGATGATTTTTGGGGATTGTTCAGCATGGCCTTACCTCTCAATTCTTGAAAAAGACCTCAGTAAAACTGTCGTCCGAATTTTGGAATCTGATCTTCACCCTGACGCCGGGCGGGATCATCTGCGTGATAGTCATACCGTTGTTTAGCGCGCCGCGCTGAGTGACGGTCATGCGCACTTGGCCCCGGGCGTCTGCGGTTTCCCTGAAACCGACATTGTTGACGAAGACCTCGACCTTGTTGGTGAAGCCGAATCCGACCGCGGTAATCTCATTCGGCGTCACAGTGATCGCCTCTATCTGATGAACACCCGGCGATGACGGCGAGAAGCCGGCGCAATTGGAGTCTATGATCTTCTTGGTCGTATCGAACACTTCGCCCTTGAAGGGAATGGCGTGTGCGCTGACGATTCCTGTCCCATCGGAAGGATCTGGGAAGGCCACAGGGATGGGGCTGCCGAACGCGGCTTTGCCATCGCCGTTGGTTGTTACTTTAATCGAGCCCAAAAAGGTCTTCGGCGTCTCCGGCCTCGGACAACCATCGGGAGAGGTGGGCGCTTCGGCGGTTGCAGTCAAGTTGAAATAGATGCCGTAAACAGTGTTCGGTTCGGCAGTCATCTCTCCCGCAATTCTGATCTGGCCGCCGGCTCTCGTGACGCTGGTTACAACCAGGGGCGGACTAGGATCCGGCGGGGGCGGTTGTGGGCGCTTGTACTGAATTGAAGTAGAGCCGCCGTTGGGATTGGTGAAAGTGAGAACGACCTGCTGATCAGGTCTGATCGCCTGATCAATTGTCATCCCATTGTTGAGGTTACTCGCCTGAGTCAACCTCCTGCCCTGATCTTCAACCTTGGCGGGCTGGGCGAAACTTACACCGTTGACGGAAACGGTCACACCCGGATCAAAACCCGCGCCGGCAGTGGCGATCAAATCAGGCAATACAATGATATTGCCTGGTTCCACGCTCGGCCCGCCGGGAGTGGCGACGCCGACACAGGGTGAAAACTCAGAGGTGTTGCCGAACGAATCGGTCGCCGTGGCGGTAATCAAACTGCCTGGAGGTGGAGGAACGTTGAGAGGGGTTTGGCTATCAATCACCACATCGCCGTTGCTAGTAGGTGAACTTTGCGTCAAAAACCAGGTTCGGCCTTCCCCGTAACCGGAAGGATCGCAAGTCGGGCTGTGGAAATATTCGATCGTGTAAGGGCCGGGTCTGCTCCTATATCGCCCTCGGATGTGGATGCTGTTGCTGCTGTCGAGGACCACCGAACTCAACACCGGGAAATTTTGCAGGTTGTTCGGCCCCGCATCGTTGTCGTCGTCGTCGTTGAGCGTAACGCCGTCAGCGCCCAGATCAATCCCGAGGCCGTTGTTTGAATGAATTGAATTGACCGAAATGACGTTGCCGTCGCTGTTGTTAGAGGTCGGCTCGCTATAAACCGCGACGCCGGCATCGGCATTGTACGCGATGACATTGCCGACGGGTGTGCTGCCCACCACCCCTCCGACGGTATTGCCCCTGGCGCCGTAACCGATAAAGACGCCGACCGGGTTGCCGAGCGGGGTCGCGCCGTCGGCGCCCACGCCGATGTAATTGCCCTGCACGATATTGCCGGTTGTGTTGTTGGATTGAAGAAAGACTCCGACCCTGAGGTTGCCGCTGATCACGTTGCGCGCCGGAGCGCTCGGACCGCCGATAGTGTTGTTGCTCGCCCCCTCGACGACATCGACGCCTCCCGTGGCATTGGGCAAGGCGACCATGCCTTCGCGATCAGTCCCGATATAGTTACCAGTGATCGTGTTGTTGGTCGCGACAGCGCCACGAATGAGAATGCCGTCGGAGCTGAAGCGGTTGATCACCAGCCCTCGCACCGCGCAATTTCCGGCGGTGATGGCCAGCCCGTTTGCGATCCCGGCGCCAGCGCCGTTCAGCTCGATCAGCGGCTTGCCGGCGAAGCCTGGTTGCGTAGTCCCGTCAATGATCACCGTGTCGGTGATCGTGGGCAGCGCCGATCCGGGAGCGATGGTCTGCGGCCCGCCGCCACCGACGTTGAAGCTGATCGTGTTGGCACCCGGGTTGGCGTTGGCCTGTTGGATCGCCGCGCGCAGCGTGCAGGCGCCGCCGCCGTCCCTGCAAACTAAATCGTTCGGACTGGTGTCTATGCCGTCGCCAGTCGAGTTGACGACGAAGGTCGGCGAGGGCGCTTGCGCTTGCCGGCACGGAGAGAATTCAGAGGTGTTGCCCGCTGGGTCGGTCGCCGTCGCCGTGATGAATTGACCGAGGGCGGTAGGAAGAGAAAACCCCACGCTGATAGTCGCATTGCCGCTGCCGTCGGTCGTGACGCTGGTCGAGCCGAAATTTATTTGCCCTTCGCCGTTGCCCGACGGATCGCACGAGGAGTTGGAGAAGAATTCCACCGTGAAGGCGGTGTTGGGCGCGCTGTTGAGCGTGCCCTGGATGGCTGTGGCGAGGCTATTTGAAACCGCCGAGGTCAGCACGGGAAAGTTTTGCAGGTTGTTCGGGCCGGTGTCGGCATCGCCCACATCGTTTGGAGTCACGCCGTTGCCGCCCAGGTCAATTCCCAGCCCGCCGTTAGAAAAAATGCCATTCTCGCTGATCTGGTTGCTGACGCCTGAGTTGCTGACGCCAACGACCGCTACTCCTGCCCCTTGGTTGAAAGTAATGCTGTTGCCGCGAATCGCATTGTTGTCGCCGGAGTAAACGATGACCCCGTTCGGGCTGTTGAAGGCGATGACGTTGGCTTCGCCCGGATTGATGCCGCCGATGCGATTGTTCGAGGCGGAATTGCGAAACACGCCGCCGCCGCCGCCGCCGCCCGTGTTGCCGAGCGCGCTCGCGCCGTCGGCCTGCGTGCCGATAAAGTTACCCAGGACCTGCGTGCCGGTAGTGTTCATTTCCCACAAGCCGATGCCGTCACCGTTGTTACCAGAAATGACGTTGCGTGCAGCAGCCGTCGCGCCGCCGATGAGGTTGTTGGGCGAATCGTCAATGTCGATGCCGCCGATCAGACACGCGCCGCAGCCGTTGGGAATGGCCGCCGTGCCCGCGACGTTCGCGCCGACGAAGTTGCCCTGCACGGTGTTGCCGCTCGCGCCACTATGGATTGAGATGCCCGCGTTGGTATTGCCCGAAATGATGTTGCGCGCGCCGGCAGCCGTCCCGCCAATCGTGTTGTTGGGAGAAGACGAGATTAACACCCCGTTACGATTACCCAGACCGGCCGTGCCATTGACATCAGTGCCAATGAAGTTGCCCTGTACCAGGTTTCGTGTAACGCCGCTACCGATGATCAGAATTCCATCAAGGTCATTACCCGAGCTGACATTGCGCGCCGCAGCCGTGGTTCCTCCGATTGTGACATTGGACCCAATGACCAGTATGCCATACCTGCGATTGCCGGCGGCAACTGTGCCGACGGCGTTGAGACCGGTGAAATTGCCTTCGATTATGTGTCCGGAGGAGGAGGTGATCGTGATGCCGTCGTCTCTGAAGCGATTGATCACCAACCCGCGAATGACACAGTCGAAAGCCCGGACGAAAAAACCGCTGCTCGTGCCACTTTGTACCACCACCGCATTCGCTCCATTCAGCTCGATCAGCGGCTGGCCTGAAAAACCCGGCTGTGTCGTCCCGTCTATGGTCACCGCATCGGTAATCTCCGGCAGCCTGGTCGCCGGGGTGATCGTCCTCGGCGCGATCGGAATGTTGAAAGCGATCAGGTCCGGGCCGGGACTGCTGTTCGCGTCCAGGATTGCCTGTCGCAGCGATCCTGCGCCACTGTCATTCGTGTTGGTCACGGTGAAGGTCACTGCCGGCGCGGTCGCAACCACCGAGACAAAGCTCCTGCCGTTCATTCCAATCACCAGATCGCTGAGCGCGTCCGCATTCAACCGCATCGGGAGCGCGACTATCGGCTCGCCCTCGACGCTCAACGAAACGGTCTTGCGCGACGAGTTGCCGGCGTCCGTCCCTTCCTTGTAATCGCCGCCGCTGATGATCTGCAACCGGCGTTCTGACGAATCAACCACGATCAGATCGTCGCCCGGCAGCCCCGAAACACGCGCCCGAATCAACACGGCGGCCTGCGGCCAGCTTGCGGCGGAGACTCTGGCCGGTTGCTCTTCACTGCGATTGCTCATCACATAGACCGCCCCGTCTTCAGAGAGAAGCGCCAGGTCGGTTCTGAGCCGTCCGCTGAAATCTCCCAGCGCAATTGACCTGACCGCGAACGGCAACGAGTGATGGCTCACCCGATTGGCTTGATCCGGCGACAAGCTTCGATCCAGACCGTGAACGATCACCAACTCCGGCCCGGCGGCGACCACCAGGTCCATCGGGTTTTCGCCATCCAACTCTCCCAGCGCCAGCGCGCCCACCGTCGCCGCGAAGTCGAAGACCTCCGGCTGCGCGCGCAACGCTCCTTGCGCTCCCTGGAAGATCAACACCTGTGCGCCTTCGCCCGCTTTGATCCCGACCACTAGGTCTTCCAACCCGTCGCGCCGGTTGATCTCGCCCACCGTCAAAGCCGTCACCGCTCCCGGCAGCCTGATTTCATTGGTCAGATTCAAACCGCCCTTGCCGTCGCCCGAAAACAGGTAAAGATCGCCGCCGCCGCGAGCCGCCGCCGCCACGTCCCAGTGGCCGTCGCCGTCGAAATCTCCCGCGCCGATGAAATCGGGAGATTGCGGAACCGGATAGACTAGCCCAGATGAGAGGAACGGCGCGTCGGTAAATGCGCCGGACGATCTCCGTTGCCGAGCTTCGGGAGAATTAGGATAGATTGCGTCCACGTTGCCGCGCAGTAAAGTGACGATGCCTGTGCTTGCGCCCGCATAGCCGGCGACCAGATCGGGCGCGCCGTCTTCGTCAAAATCGGCAGTGGCCATCGCCAGAGGCTGCGCCTGGTTCTGACGCAGAACCTCGACGAGCGCCGCTGGCCCCTCGTAATCGGTCAACACTTCGCGTCCGTCGGAGAGGTTGATTCCGGGATTACCCTGCCCCTGAGCGCGCACCGTGATGTCCGCGCTCAACCGCGCCAACGCCGGTCTCGCCGTTTTTCCGGTCACGGCTGTGGCTTTGGAAAAATAGAAGCCGCAGGTCAGGCTGAAAATTACAACCAGCGACAGCGCCAGGCTGACGCTGGCCTTCATTTTTGCAAGCCTGGCTACGAATGAAATTGATCGAACGCTTTTTCCAAAAAACGGCATGGCGCGCCTCCATTGGGACAATGGTGTCGGAGTCACAACCCGAAAGATCAGGCGCCGACGCGACGGATTGGCGCCATCAGCGCAGGCCTGCGGTATGAAATCGCCGCGCCTCCTCCTCCAACCAGTAAAACGTTATTCGGCGGCGAATCCCCTCAAGTTGTGATGAAATCTAAAATGGTTGGCAATAAAAACGCTTACTGCAAAGGTCTTGTGCCCGGCGGGTAGATGAATAAATCGGCTACCGAAAATCTCTCGCCGGCAAAAGTTCTGAATCCGATACTGCCGTTCGGAAAGGTGTCTTTCGCGTCCGCGTACTCTCCCAGTTTGTAGGTCTCACCTTCAAACTGTTTCAAGTCTGGATGCTGATCCGGCACGCTGTCAATGCGAATCTGATGGAAGAAATTATTGCCTTCGGCCTTGATGGAGATTGTGTAGACGCAGCCTTCGCACAGCGGCCTGATGATGTTGAACGGCGTCCCGACCTGATCCATTTTGTCGCCTTGCGCCAGGTAGGTCACAAACCGGTTCGGCTGCATCCCCTTCGGGCCTGAAAGGTAAAAGAGGTAATAACCGTCGTCATTGGCGCGCAGCGCCCACGCGGCGCCTTCGCCATTGAGCAGCGTGACCTGGAAGCTCATCGTGAAATTGCGGAAACGCTTGTCAGTCAAAAATCCCAACTGCGGAGCTTCGGCGATTTCAAGCGCGCTGCCGCCGACCGCCCAGTTCGGCGGATGCGTCCAGGCTTTCAGGTTGAGGAACTCTTCGCGGACGGGCGTCGTGGTGAGCGACGAATCGCTTCCGGCGTCAGACCGATTGAGCCAGAAGAAGGCTGCCGCGCCGATAATTATCACGACCAGCGCGGCGGCGGCGATGTAATACTTTGTCCGACTCGCTGGCTGAGCTTCTTCGGTCTTCGGCACGGCCTGGGTTCGGAGCCGCAACTTTCCGGTAGCTTGATCAATCCTTTTGAGCGGCCCGGTCGGTTGCCTGAGCGGGCCGCTCATCTTACCGCTGGGAGTGACGCCCTGCTTTTCCAATCCCTTCAGTATGCCCGGAACCATTCCTGAAGCGCCTCCCGAAGGAATGTTGACCGTGATCGTCGAGCCTAGAACCTGCGCCCATTTGGGCCGGCGCTCGGCAAATTCAGCGTGGGTGATGTTTGACCGCAGCGGGAAGAAATGCTTGTTGGTTTCGTGCGCCCGGACCACCTCTATGTCAACTTGATTGGAAGCGACCGCGTCGGGCGAGATGATCAGGATGAACACCTGGCACTGCTCGATCGCGTTCTTCGTTTGCAGCAGGTAGTCCCCGCCCACCTCGCCATCACGTTCGTAATACCACGTCGAATAGCCCGCCGCCTCCAACCCCTCGGCAAGCTGCGTCGCGATACTGCTGTCTTCCTCAACGTAGCTGATGAAGATGTCTCTCATCGCTGACCTCCGAAAAGCAGCAAAAACAGTTGGGATACTTGTCAGGTCAATTCGAAGGCATAAGCCGCATTGAGCAGCCGCGCTTCGTCGAAATGATTGCCGATCAATTGCATACTTATCGGCAAACCGGCGCTCGATTGGCCGCACGGAACGCTGATGGCCGGAACGCCCGCCAGGTTGATCGTCACAGTGTAAATATCGCCGAGGTACATTGCCAGCGGATCGTTCGATTTCTCGCCGATCTTGAACGCCGGGGTCGGCGCAGTCGGCGTGGCGATCACGTCGCACTGCTTGAACGCTTCGTCGAAATCATTGACCAGCATCCGGCGCACGCGCTGAGCCTTTTCGTAATAGGCGTCGTAATAACCCGAAGAGAGCGCGAACGTGCCGAGCATGATCCGGCGTTTGACCTCAGCGCCGAAGCCCAGGTCGCGCGTGCGGCGATACATTTCGGACAGGGTGCGAGCCTCTTCAGCGCGCAGCCCGTAACGCGCGCCGTCGTAACGCGCCAGGTTCGCCGAAGCCTCGGCGGTGGCGATGATGTAATAGACGGCGATCACGTACTTCGTGTGAGGCAGGCTGATGGCGATGATCTCCGCTCCGCGATCTGCCAGCTTGCGGATTCCCGCTTCGACCTTCTCCTTCACTTCCCGATCAAGCCCTTCCCCGAAACATTCGGGCGGCACGCCGACGCGCAAGCCTTTGATGTCGCCGGTCAGCGCGCCCAGGTAATCGGGCACGGGCGTGTTGGCCGAAGTCGAATCGTAACGGTCGTGGCCTGAGATGATTTGCAGCATCCGCGCCGCGTCAGGAACGTTGGTCGCCAACGGCCCGATCTGATCGAGCGATGAAGCGAACGCGACCAGACCGTAGCGCGAAACTCGACCGTAGGTTGGCTTCAAGCCCACGACGCCGCAGAACGACGCGGGCTGGCGGATCGAGCCGCCGGTGTCCGAACCGAGCGCGACCGGCACGTGGCCTGCGGCGACGGCGACAGTCGAACCGCCGGAGCTTCCGCCCGGCACGCGCTCTTCGTCGTGCGGGTTGCGCACGGGGCCGAACGCGGAGTTTTCGGTCGAGCCGCCCATCGCAAACTCATCGAGGTTGGTCTTGCCGACGATGATCGCTCCGGCATCTTCCAGCTTTCTGACCGCCGTCGCGGTGTAAGGTGGAACGTAATTGCCCAGGATGCGCGAGCCACAGGTCGTGCGAATTCCGCCCGTGCACATGTTGTCTTTGATCGCGACGGGTATGCCCGCGAGCGGTTTCTGTTTGACCGCGTTTTGGATGCCGGCGTCCATCGCCGAGGCCAGTTTCAGCGCGCTTTCACGGTTGATGGTGATCCAGGCTTTGAGCCGCTCGTTGTCTTTTTCGATGCGGTCGAGCGCGTCGTGGCAGATTCGGCTCGGCGTCGCTTCGCCCGAAGCGTAAAGTTTGTGCAGTTCGGCGATAGTTAGGCTCATCGTCAATGATCCGCTCCCCGGTTACTTCTTCGGCAGGTACTGACTCGGCACTTGCGGCAAATCCACGGCGTGCGCCAGCGACAGCATCCATTGCCCGTTTCGCTTCACAAAAACATCGGTG
>Ga0247727_10003139_pt1 | contig 36921 bp, 44 predicted proteins | sample WisWelCaveWW1625_FD_202498 | JGI IMG/M metagenome (GOLD analysis project Ga0247727, IMG submission 202498) | Biofilm microbial communities from Wishing Well Cave, Virginia, United States - WW16-25 | ecosystem: Environmental > Aquatic > Deep subsurface > Groundwater > Cave microbial mat | place...
ATCATATAGTATACATACATGTAAAGAAAATTGGAGACAAGAGATATTATACTCTCAGAATTTCTCTAAGGGAAGGGAACAAAGTTATAACGAAGGATATAATTAATCTAGGCGACGATGTATCAAAAATCAACATAGATGATTTGGATAAGAAATATCATAAAGAAATTAGAAAGTCTTATCATACGATTAAAAAGTTTTTAGAATCAAACTATTATGTAGAAAAAGCAAGAAAGTTGAAATCGAAAAAAGATCCATTTTATAGTAAGAATCAAGCAATTGATATTGAAGCAGTAAAAATACATTACAAAAATAAATTCTTAAAGGAAAATGAATTGACTCAGGAAGAAATATACGAGAATTTCTTAATAAATTTTGCTGTAAACAGCACGGCCATAGAGGGGAATACAATAACTCTAAAGGAAGCTTATGACTTATTTAGGGAAGACATAATGCCTAAAAACAGAAAGCTGAGGGAAGTTCATGATTTGACAAATACCAAAAAAGTATTTTATTATTTAATAAAAGAAAAACCAAAAATAAATCTAGATTTAATAGAGAAAATACACGACATGCTTCTTGAAAATATAGACAAAAGAAAAGGTTACAGAAATCACGACATCAGAATCTTGGGGCAACCATTTAAGCCTTCCCCTGCCAGATATGTAAAAGCAGACATGAATATGTTGTTAAAATGGTATAATGGAAACAAAGACAAAATATCTCCTCTGGCCCTAGTAACTTTTCTTCATCATAAATTTGAAAAAATACATCCTTTTTCAGATGGGAATGGAAGAACTGGTAGAATGTTAATTAATTACATTCTTATGAATTTGGGTTATCCCCCATTCTTAATTTCGAGAAGGTTTAGAGAAGAATATCTAAGGGCTATGAGCGAAGCAGATGGATGCATGCAAAAAGGCCTGCTAAATATAGAAATAATCTATTATAGCGATTTACTTGAATTTATCCATTCACAGTTTATATTTACTTACTGGGACCTCTTTCTCATATAACTAAGATTTAACAGATATACTTTTTTGATGTTTTCCCAAAAATTTATATATTTGACTTGACTTTTATTTGTTGTGGGTAAGTCCACGCACAAGCTTGGAGACGTGTACCTTGAGGTGCACTAGTGTCTCGCGTGGGGCTGCACACTTTTATTTTATAATGTTCTATTCCCCGCAACACGCGGTTGGGGCGCCTCTAATTTTTGTTTCTTTAAAGTGGTGACAAATAGTAAGGTTTAAATATGAAAGTTATATCCTTCCCAAATATGAGAAAATTAATTATACTGGATTTATATGGAACTATTTTAAAAGCTGACAAAATAGATGAAGTAGCTAGACCCGGTCTACAGGAATTCTTAAATCATTACAGCAATTCTAAAAAAGTCATTTTTTCTGATGGAAATATAGATCGGGTCGAGGCCGATTTGCAGCTTGCTGGATTATCTAATAAATTTGATGGAATTTATGATCGGAGACACTGCATTGCTGAACAAGCATATCATATATCAAATAAAAAATTTAGAAAATTATTGATGAGTCAAGGCGGCGGCGATATCAAAAATTTAGGACAAGCATGCAAAGATTTTTCTGTTCCAAAATCTGATGCCGTATTTATTGGAGATAATCTTCTTGGAAGAGATCGCAAATCAGCAGAATTTCACGGAATAAAATTCGTAAGAATTCCTCAGTTCAGGGACAATCTTCCTCGCTACTCAGAAAGAGAACATATGGAACAATATATAGAATATGAAAGTCCCATGAATCCTTTTTCTTTTGCACTACTTATAGGAAAGGTATAAGTGCTATCGATTAATTTCTTCCAAGTCACCTCTTCTTTTCTTAGTTGTTCTATTCCCCGCAACACGTGGTTTGGGCGTTTATTATTTTATTTTAGATTCTTTTCTAAAAAGACGAGGGTTTTATTCCAGGCGCTTTTAGTTTCTTCTGGCGCATAGTTGGCTCCGGAAGGATTTGCAAAAGCGTGTCCAACGCCTTCGTAAATGTAAATCTCGTTTTGAATGCCAAGAGCATCCAGTGATGAATCGAATTCATTTACAGAACTTACTGGAATGGAAGTATCTTTGTCTCCAAAAATTCCTAAAACTGAAGATTTTATACTGGAGAGATTTTCTTTATCTGTAACAAGTCTGCCGTAATAGATAACTGTTGCATCAATCTGTTGGCTAAGAGAAAGCTGCAAAGATTGCCCCCCTCCGAAACACCATCCTAATGATGCAATTTTATTTGCATCTTCTTTTTTCAAATAAGCAATAGCTGCTTTCATATTTTCCAGAGCCTTTGTCTGATTTAGTGTGCTAGTCAGCTTTCTGGCTCTTTCAGGAGTTGCGGCAACTTCTCCATTATACAAATCAACTGCTAAAACAATATATCCTTGGGCAGCAAGCTCCTTTGCCATATCTTTAATGTTATTGTTTAGCCCCCACCATTCATGTATCATAATTACTCCAGGATAATTTCCTTTTTGTGTGGGATTAGCTAAAAATCCCTTTGCACTGTCAAAGTAAGTAATTTCATGAGAGATTATAGAATACTTAGCTTCTCCAGAAAGCATTTTTGAGTTATCGATACTTGTTTCATATCCTAATTTAGGAGCAAAATAGACAGCAAAAATCACAATTATTGCGGTTACAATCAATCCAATGTAAATCTCTTTTTTCATAATCATATGCTCAGAAGAAATGCCACCTAATTATACCTATAGAACTGGCGATAAAGTAGAATATAGATAAAGTCAGAAGACCATGGTGTTTATGCTTCCATGCGAATGTCATCCAGAGTATATTAGCAACAATCCAGACGTAATATCCCCAAAGAAGATTCAGAGAAACTAGAAGGGCGCCCGCGATGCTAAAAGCAGTGGCTGACCATTCAATAACATGATGTCTAAACTCTTTTTCTATTACGTATTTTGCCATCTTTCTACGGAAAAAAGAATCAAAGTAAGTATTTAAAATATAGGAATATGCAATCTAAATTTACAAACTCGCTTTATTTACAAAAAATTCTTTCGCTTCTGATTTTAATTCGTTTATTAAATTTTCTTTTTCTCCACTAAATTTATTTAATCTCTTTTCTTCTGTTTTTTTATTTTTCTCAATTTCAGATACTATCTTTTTGATATTTTCAATTTCTTTTTCAAGTTCTTTTATAATTATCTCGCTTTTAGTTGTATAATTGGCCAGTCTTTTTCTATTATTGATTATTTCTCCGAAATCAACATCGAGGCCTCGAGCCTCTTTTATTATTTTTGCAAGTTCTATTCTTTCGTCTTTTTCCATTGAGTCTTTGAAATCTTTAATAAAATCTTGTATAATTCTGTGCCTTTTTTCGTTCGTATGATAGGTTCTTGCAAGATCCTTCAAATCAATTTTTTTCTGAAGCGTCTGCAGATCGCTTTCGAGTTTTCTAAGCTCTTCGGCCATTATTTCTTTTTCTTTCAGGTCTTTTCTATAGCTATCACTTTCTTTCAGATTTTTTATTTCTTCTTCCCCCTTGACTATTTCTTTTTCTTTCTCAATTTTTTCAGCGTTTAATTTCAAAATAATAGTTCTAACATGCTCTTCTATATTTTTAGATTCTGAAATTTTATGAAAATTATCGGTAAATTTGCTTAGTTTTTCAATTCTTTTCCTATTTTCAAAATCCTCTTTTATCACCATTTTAAATTCCTGGGAGAAATTTTTAAAAGTTTTTTGAATTGCTTCAAATTGAGCTCCTACCAGAATGCTTGCTCTTTGGTAACTTTTTGCCGAGCTTTTTGAGAAATTTTCATAAATATTATTTATTTTTATTATATACTCATTTGAATAATTTTCCAAAATAAAATTTTCCAGATCTTTTATAAGTTTTTCAAAAAAGGAAGAATAAAGCTTAATGTTTTCTCTTACTACGTTTTTCAGTCTTTCATCTTCTTTTCTTTTGTCGAGAGTTACTGATTTTAGCAATATTAAATTATTTTTTAATTTGGGAATAAGATCACTAAGAAGATATTTTGTCATTTCCTCAATTTTGATTGAACTATCTTTAAGATTTTTCTCCTCCTTGTTCATCCTCTCCCTTATATTTTCCAGGGACAATTCTTTCTCAATTTTTGTCCCTTCTTCTGTTTTCCTTTTTCTTAGAAAATCAAAAAGCCACATTAATAGAATATCAATGAAACAAATTTAAATGTATTCATTTAGATTAGATTGGCATAGCCTCTGCAGCAGAAAAGAGTTAAAAATGTTCGATGCCCTGCTCGTTCGGTTGGCGCGTTTTCTTAATATAGAAATTCATTTAAACTTAATATTCTGAGAGAGATTCTGCAAAAGAGGTTGAAATGAACTGAAATGATAAAATCTAGAATAATATTTGATGCTCAGGGAAAACTTGTTGGAGTTGACGGAGTGAATATTTTTCCCAATAACAGGAACGATGATGAAAACGATGAAGATAATGGGGATTTTAGGAATAATAATCTGAAAAAATCAGATTCTCTTGAATTTTTGAAAGAAAAAGAATCAAAAGCAACAGGAAACATATTTGATCATGGATGCTGGAGTTTGTATCAAGGAGACAAGTTTCTCGAGCCATTAAAATTTTCAAACGGAAAAACACAAGAGGATGTTGTAAAGGAAATTCATGATTTGATTAAATCTGGAAACAAGACAATATTTCTTCATGGAACATGCGGCACTGGAAAGTCAGCTATTGCTCTTAATTTAGCCAGACTGCTTGGAAAAAGCTCAATAGTTGTGCCTGTCAAGGCTCTTCAAAGACAGTACGAAGAGGATTACACTAGCAAGATGAATGTTCTTAATAAAAATGGAAAGAGGATGAAAATAGCCATGCTTACAGGAAGAGATAATCATGATTCTATCTTTAAGTCAGGATCTTCCTGCGCTGATCCGACTTTGCCGGAGAACATAAAAATATCTGAGAAGAATTATAGGGTGCTTTTGGATTATTATAAAGAAAATCCATACATAACTAATAATAAAGAAGATCCGGAATTGAAAAATATAAGAAGAATTTCAGTTGCTCCAGCTAATCCATACTGGAGCCCTATACTTCCGGCAGAACTGGATTTAAAAATTCTTAAAGACGCGCAAAAGCACAAATATCACGGGGCTAATGGAAAAGATTGGGTGTTTTATCATCGCAAACACGGATGTTCTTATTATGATCAGTATCTTTCTTATTCAATTGCTGATGTTATAATATTTAATTCTGCAAAATATCTTTCTGAGCTTGATTTAGGAAGAAAGCCCCTGACAGAAGTTGAAATAATAGATGAAGCAGATGATTTTCTTGATGGTTTGTTTCAACAGCAGGAACTAAATATCAGCAGAGCAGTTAAGGCGCTTGATCAATTGTCTCCCGACAGCGTCAAGGCGATAGAAGGCAAAAAAAGAGCGATTGAGCTTCTTGAACTTGAGGAGAAAAATAAAAGGCTTCTTGGAGTTGATGAAAATAAGATTTATTCTTTATCTGAGACAAAATTAAAACAGATTTTTGAGCTTTTGAACAGCAATTCAGAACTTGAGTCTGAGATAGCAATTGAGGAGATGAATTATGCAAATAGATTTTTAGAAGCAGCAAGAATGTTCAAACATTCAATGAATGAAGTTTATGCGACGTTCAGAAAAACTGATGATGGGCTTAATGTTTCTATTGTCAGTACCAATTTATCCGGAAGGTTTGAAGATATAGCTGGAAAGAGCAAGGCAATGGTATTTATGTCAGGAACTCTGCATTCTGAGGAAGTTCTGCAGAAGGTGTTTAAGGTGAAAGATTACAAAACTGTGGAAGCTGAGACTCTGAATCAGGGAAACGTTGATATTATTATGACTGGAAATGAAATGGACTGCAGATATTCTAATTTTAATTCAAAAAAACATACAAGAGAAGAATATCTTAATGCACTTTCTTCATGCATGGAGAAGGCGGTCAAGCCTGTCCTAATTCATGTTCATGCTTTCAATGATCTACCAAACGAGAAAGAGAAGATGGATAAAGGAATAACAAATTTAATGAGCTCTGAAAAGCTTAATTCTATTCAGAAGGATGATAAGACAGGAAGAAATGTTTCTTTATTTAAAACTGGATTGTCAGAGTTTTTGTTCAGCACAAAATGCTCGCGTGGTGTAGACTTTCCGGGAAAGACATGCAATTCTATAATTTTTACAAAATATCCAAATCCAAATGTAAAAGATACTTTCTGGAGAATATTGCAGGAGAAGCACCCAGAATATTTCTGGAGCTTCTATAGGGACAAGGCATTTAGGGAATTCCAGCAGAGAATTTACCGAGCCGTGCGAAGCAAGGACGATCATGTTCATATTCTAAGCCCAGATATAAGAGTTCTTGATGCTGTAAGGGAAATGCAAAGGAGATGATATTTATATGACAAAAAGAAATTTCAATAAGAAAGTTGTTGTACTATCAATTATTGCATTAATCTGTATGGCTTTAACGTTTCTCCTCAGCTGGCTGTTCATTTTGCCTGTGGCAATTATTCTCTGGCTGAATCAAAAAGAGCTGATTGGTTAGAATTGAATCTAATGGGAAAGAAGATGTAATTTAATTTACTTTCTAATTTGCTTTTCGGTGAGATATCTTTCTATCCCCTCTAGGCCTTGAAAAGTTCTATTATGTGTCAATAATGTGGGACCCGGGCCTTCTGTTGGAATTATGCGGTACCTTAAATTTCGCCTTTCTAAAATTACCATAGCGTCTACGCTTTCTTGTGAATCATCCAAACAAAGTATTGGGGTTTGATACATATATTTTCTAAAAATAAACTATATTTAAAGATAATTATATTAGAATTAGCGATTAGATTGCACGAAGAATAGGTATTTGAATACAAATATTTATTAAGAGAATTTATAGGGAAATATTATGACCTTAGAAATATACCTAATTAGGCATGCTGAAACAGAAGCAAATGTTATTAAAAATAAAATAGGCGGACGTTCCAATTGGGCAGAATTAACAGAAAATGGCCTTGCTCAAGCAAGAACACTTGGAGATAAATTTAGAAGTGAAGGGATTACATTCGATGCTATTTATAGTTCTCCCGCAATAAGAGCACAACAGACAGCACGTTATTTTTTGGAAGCCATGAATCAATCAATTTACGATGTAAAATTGGAACCATCTATTATTGAACTGAGTCAAGGCGATTGGGAGGGCAAACCAAGAAGTGAAATATATTCAAGAACGGGTGTAAGAGTGGGGCTGGATAGAGATAGTTGGAATTATGTTCCGGGTGATGATATTAAAGGTGAAAGTCATGCAGCTGTTGCACAACGAATGAGAGAATGGTTAGAACAAATTGTAGAAAAGCATTCTCAGGGCAGAGTAGCTGCAGTCACACATGGCCTCGCTATAAAATATTTATTTGTAGATCTCTTTGATTTAGATAGAACAACAGCGTACAAAATACCTATTCACAATACAAGTATCACAGTTCTTAGATATGAAGATGGAAAGCCAACATGCACTAAAAGAAATGATAGCGCTCATTTGGACGGAGCCGGTTTATCTAAAGTTAGAGGAGCATTTGAAGATTCAAAAATGGATTCTGAAAATAATAAATCAAAAATTTCTATTTTCAGATAAACTTTAATACACTAATCCATTCTAAGATAAATGAAAAAGAGTTTTAGTTACGCCCCAACGCCATTTAAGAAAATGCCTAAGGGGACAACAAAAATGGCAGTTGAAAATGCTGTTTACCTGACTGATACTGATAATAAAGGAAATAAAATAACAACTAAGGAGCTTAATAAGCGCATAAAAGAAGTTGAAGCAATATTCCTTGAACTTTTTGGAGGATATAATTACGTTGACTTAGGCAAGGGAGAATTTATATCAAAAAGCAAGAAGATAATGAAAGAAAGGGTAATCCGTATAGTAAGCTTTGCAGAAGGCCCTCTTTTTATGAAAAATAGAACTAAACTTGAAAAATGGCTTTTATCCAAGAAAAAAGAATGGCGCCAGGAATCACTGTCTTATGAATTTGAAGGGGACTTGTATTATATTTAATTTTATTTCAGATAGATTTAAAATGCTAAATTTTCATATTATTTTAGCATTAGAGGGCTGATCCCAAAAACCCAACCCTCTGTGCTTTTATATTTAAAATGAATAGAAAAATCAAGTTTTTCGCATTTTTATCTTTTTTAGTTATAATTTTATCAGCTTTTGCTTTTGCGCAGGACGCCACTGCAGAAGCTCCACAGGAAGAAGAAGGTTTAGGCGGACTTTTTAAGTTAGTTGCAGTGATTTTCGCTGTTGCCTTATTCATTGGACTGCTTCTTCTTATTTTTAAGGGACTCTGGAAATGGATAAGATTTCTCTTTCCATCAAAGAAAGTAATGGAAGCGCAGGAAGACGAAGACAGCAAGAGGAAGCTTTCAGCCATAATGTTTACAGATATGAAAGGATACAGCGCTGAGATGGGAAGAGATGAAGAAAGAACCATAAAAAAAGCATGGAGATATGAGAGAGCAATAAGAAGTATAATCAAAGAGCATCATGGAAGAGTTGTTAAAACAATAGGTGATGCTATCATGGGTGATTTCGATTCTGCTGTCAATGCAGTCAGATCAGCAACAGCAATTCAGGAATTTTTAAAGAAAGAAGATATCACTATCAGAATAGGAATTCATTTAGGAGATGTAGTTCACAAGGCAGGAGATATTTTCGGAGAGGGCGTAAACATCGCAAGCAGGTTAGAATCTATCTGCGAGCCGGGAAGCATTTATATTTCAGAAGATGTTTATAATCAAGTTAAAGGAAAAGTTAAAGTTAAATTCGAAAGTCTTGGAAGCAGGCCTCTTAAGAATATAGAGTCGCCTCCTAAAGTTTACAAGATCGGCGGCGGAAAGTAAATGAAATTAAAAGAAGTGCCTCAAGGTTTGAGAATTTGGTTTTTAGTACATTTTGTTGCAGATTTGATTTTTGCTATTCCACTTATTTTTTTTCCTGATTGGATTTTTGGTTTGTTTGGATTTACAGTAATAGAACCTACTACTTCTAGGTTACTTGGTGCAGGCCTTATTGGTATTGGAGGAGCATCTTTATTTGCTTATAAAAAAGGAAAGGAGAGTTTTGATATATTACTTACGCTGAAAATTTTATGGTCTTTAAGTGCAATACTAATATTGCTTTTTTCAATTATTGATGGAGCTCCCAAAACTCTTTGGTTAATTACAGCAATATTTACAGTGTTTTCTTCAGTTTGGATTTATTATAAGATAAAGCTGCAGTAAATTTATTTTTTACTTTTATCTTTCTTTGATTTTACTTTCTTTTCTTCTTTTTCGAAATCAAGGGAGCATGAATTAAGGCAGTATCTCAGGCCTGTTGGCTGAGGGCCATCATGAAAGACATGGCCCAAATGGCCTCCGCATTTCTTGCAAGTTATTTCTGTTCTTATCATTCCATAGATGGAATCTGTTTTTTCTTCTATTGCCTTTTTGCTTATTGGTCTGAAGAAAGAAGGCCAACCGGTTCCAGATTCAAATTTAGTTTCTGACGAGAAAAGCGGGGCGCCGCACGCCATGCAGTGATATATTCCAGATTCTTTGTTATATAGAAGCTTGCCTGTAAATGCCTGCTCTGTGCCTTTTTGTCTTAGAACTTTATACTGTTCATGAGTAAGTTTCTTTTTCCATTCTTCTTCTGTTTTGGGCATTTTCTCTTTTTTAATGACTTTCATAGTATAAAATACAGGATTTATTTTATATACTTATTGTTATTCTGAGTGAAAGTCGCTTCTATATCTATACCATTCTCTTAATGAAAGGCCATTTGCAGGATCAAAATTATCATTTTATAGAACCTATATGTAACTATAAAGTAACAACAATAGAAAGGTTTAAATAGGTATATTTTAATAAACTTTTATGAGCATAAATTGTTTACAAACAAGTTTACAAGAAACAGAAGCATTACTTAAAGAGAATGAGCATAAATTGTATCGATTATCTTCTAAAGAAGAGAGATTAAAAATATTTAGAGATAAAGTATGTGCAAGTTATGGCATTAATGGACATTCTACAGATGAAGATAAAAGAGAAGTAATGGAAAAATTTGCTAGAAGTTTTGCTACTAAACCATTAACTTTTAACCTTAAAGAGATTCCTAGTTACTTAGCTCAAAAAGTTGCAAATTTATTTTTTGATAGTATGCCTGCTAATTGGACTGAAGAAGAAATTGCACAAGAATTAGGAAGAAGAAAAGTTGCTTCAAATGGCGAATCTCACGATTTATTGCCAGAAGTATTAACTTTCAGATATGTGCGTTCTGGAGGCAGTAATGATTGGGGATATTTTGGATTTAGAAAGGTAGGTCAAAGAAATGCAAGCGATACATATAAAATGTGGACATTTGGAGACCCCGATTTAAAAAGAGAAAAAAATACTTCATTAGCAAATACGCTTAGTTCTTAGATTTGAAATTTATTTTTGGATAGGTTTTTATACATTCTAATTTGTTTTTTTATATGACATTCAAGATTTTACACAAAGACGGGAAGACTAAGGCAAGAGTTGGCGTGCTAAAGACGAAGTCTGGAAAGATTGAGACGCCGTTTTTTATGCCTGTAGCAACTAAAACAGCTGCAAAGCATATTTCTTCTGAAGATCTTCATTCTATGAGTGCAAAAGCAATAATTTCGAATGCTTTTGTCTTGTCTTTGCGCCCTGGCGAGGATTTAATAAAAGAGATGGGGGGGATTGGAGAGTTTATGTCTTACAAAGGCATTGTTTTTACGGATTCCGGAGGATTTCAAATGTATTCTCCAAGTTTGTATATAGGATCAAAAGAGGAGGGAGTTATGTTTAGAGATCCATATGCAGGAGAAAAAAAGTTTGTAACACCGGAAGAAAATATGAAAATACAATTAAAATTGGGAAGCGATGTTGCAATGTGCTTGGACAGTATGCCTCTTATTGAGGAATCAAAGAAAAGTATTGCAGAAGCTGTTCGCAAGACAACGAATTGGGCGAAGCGCTGTAAGATACAGCATGATAAATTACAATTTAATGTTTCAGATAATAAAAGGCAGCTGCTTTTTGGCATTTGCCAAGGGGGAATCCACGGAGACTTAAGAGAGATATCAGCAAAGCAGATTGGAGAAATTGATTTTGATGGATATGCGATTGGCGGTTTGGCTTTGGGAGAGCCGAAAGAAGCAGAATATAAAATGATAGATGTTGCAAAATCTATCCTGCCGGAGAATAAGCCAGTTTATCTAATGGGGGCCGGCGAGCCAATAGAATTACTTGAAGCGGTTTCTCGAGGAGTAGACATTTTTGATTCTAGATTTCCAACTAAGAATGCAAGAAGAGGCACTTTATTTACTTCTAAAGGAAGAATTTCTATTAGAAATGCTGCTTTTAAGAAAGACAATGGACCAATAGACAAAGAATGTGATTGTTTTGTATGCAAAACTTATACACGCGCTTATTTGAGGCATTTATTAATGCATGAAGAAGGTGTCGGATTCAGACTTGCCAGCTATCATAATCTTTATTTCCTGCAAAATTTAATGGAAAATTCCAGAAAAGAGATAAAAAGCGGCAAGTTTAAGAGTTTTGTTGAAAATTTCAAGAAGAAATATTTATTGAGCAGATTAAAGAATTGAATTAATATTTTCTTTTTCCAACAGAATTTCTATTAGGATAAAGTACTGCTGTTGCAATTCTTCTTAATTCTTCTGCAGCTTCTTTTCCATAGTCTTTATCCATTTGGGCATATCTTATTTGTTGCTTTATTCTATTAGAAAAATAAGCTCGCTTTTTAATATCTATAAAACCTTTTGTTGGAACTGCGTCAATTACATGTTCTGTAACGTATTGCATTAAATCTCCCGTAGTAATAATCCTATTTTCTGCTGGTTGACTTCAATTGATTGTATACATCCTATTACTATATCGGTTAAGCAACTACATAATCTATCCTTTACATCATCTAATGTTCTTATTTTTACCATTTTAATTTTTTTACAGCTTTTTAAAGCAGTAAATAGGTTATATAAAGTTTGTTGCACTTAGAGGCATTATATTACAGATTATCAGAAGCCTTTCTTTCTTTTTAAAAAGGCAATTAGATCTTGGCTGATTAGGGGTTTTTCTTTGATTAAGTTGTATTTGTAAGGTAAAACCACAGATTCTATATCATTTATTTTTATTTCAATCTTATTTTTGAACTTTAAATCTTTCAGATCCTTTCCAGAGACTATTTGATTAACTGTATACACAGCATTGTCAGTTGACATTTGCTGTTTTCCTATGTTCCTTGTTTTTGGATTTTTGATAAATTGCGTAAGTTCTTTTCTTGTTCTCTTTTTTGGAGGATAATCTCCAAGGATGCCTCCAAAAATAAAGTATTTGAATTGCTTTGTTTCTTTTGGATTTAGTGTTACTTTTGCTTCAGGGTCGAGAACACATGCTTTAGATAAAGATAATTCTCTAACAGACTGTTTTATTATTTTACCGTATTTAGATAATTCTTTTACAGCATTATTATTCTGTTTTATATTTGTAAACCACAAATTGTTTTTGCCGACAATTTTTGAAATATGTTTATATTCTATTAAGCACCAGGGCCAGATTTTTGGCTCAAGGTGTTCTATGATGTAAATGGGCATACAAATATAAATACTGGTCATTTTTAAATTTTTAATGAAGATACTAATAGGATGTCCAACAGCAGATAGATACGAATACTGCGTAGAAATATGGCTGAAAAGAGTGCAGGAGATAATCGATTTTTCGAATACTCATGAAATAGAATATTTACTTGTAGATAACTCAAAATCTGAGGATTTTTTTAATAAACTGAAGAAAGAAGGAGTCAAGATAGTAAAAGCGCCTTATTTTGAGGACGTTAAAGAAAGAATCGTTCATTCAAGAAATATTCTTAGAGATAAGGTACTCAATGAGGGATTTGATCTTTTCTTGTCTTTAGAACAAGATGTTATTCCCCCAACTGATATTCTAGAAAGACTATCGAGGCATAACAAGAAAATTATTTCTGCTTATTACGGCAAGCCCCTTGGATTGAGATTGCAGGATAAAGAAACGGGAGAGATAAAAGATGTTATAGTAGAATTACCGCTAGTTTACCTTCAAGACGGGGATAAAATAAGAAGAGCAAATCCGTCAGAGGTTCTAAAGAGGGGATTGATTAAAGTTGGAGCTTTTGGAGTTGGCTGTCTTGCTATATCTCGAGAAGTATTGCAAAAAATAAAGTTCAGATATGAAAAGGGAAAAGAAGCTTTCGACGATATGTATTTTTGCAGCGATGCAAAAAAGCTGAGCTATGAATTGTTTTTGGATTCAGAAATAAAGGTTGTACACCTTCATCAGCCGTGGGAAGAAAAAACTTAAATTTTCTCTTTTCGTAATAAGTTTGCATTTCCGACAACTGTTACAGAAGAGAGAGCCATTGCAATTTCTGCAATTACCGGATGCAGCAGGCCGGCAACTGCTACAGGAATTGCTATAATGTTATAAGCAAAAGCCCAGAATAAATTTTGCTTTATTTTTCTAAATGTTGCCTTACTTAAATTGATTGCTTGAACAACTCCTTGTAGTGATCCGCGGGCGAGAACGATATCTCCAGACTCAATTGCAATATCTGTTCCAGTTCCCATTGCAATTCCAACATTACTTTGTTTTATTGCGGGAGCATCGTTTATTCCATCCCCTATAAAGGCAACCAGTCCCTCTTTCTGAAGTTCCATTACTTTCTTTTCTTTATCTTCAGGCAGGACATTTGCAATTACTTCTTTAATTCCAACTTGTGATGCGATTGCCCGCGCAGTACGTTCATTATCTCCAGTAATCATAACTGTTCTGTATCCTTTTTTGTTTAAATCCATGATTGCTGCAATAGAATCATCTTTAATTGCATCGGCTACGGCCATAACTCCTAGTGCCTTTTCATTTTCAGCAATAATCATTGTTGTTTTTCCTTCACTTTCATATTTTGATATTTTATTAGTTAGTTCAATTACAGAAATGCCTCTTTCAGACATTAAAGTCATGTTTCCTATTACAATATTTTTAGTTCCTATCTTTCCTTCCAATCCACGGCCTCTCAAAGCTTTGAAAGAAGTCACAGGCCGATATTTTTTTAGATTTGCTTTTTCAACTATTGCTTTAGCGATAGGATGTTCGCTTAGTTTTTCCAAGCTTCCTGCTATTTCAAGCAGGTAATTTTCTTTTACTTTAGTATAAATATCAGTAACTTCAGGCTTTCCTTTTGTTATTGTTCCTGTTTTATCAAAGACAATTATTTTTACTTCCTTCATTGTTTGAATGGCTTCGCCTTTTCTAATTAATATTCCTCTTTGTGCTCCCATTCCAGATCCAACCATTAAAGCTGTTGGGACGGCTAAGCCCATTGCACACGGACAAGCTATGACTAGGACTGCTATGGAAACTCCGAATGCTCTGCTTACGTCATTTGTAAAGTAAGCCCAGGCGGCAAAAGTTAAAATGGTTAATATTAAAATTGTTGGTACAAAGATAGATGTTATTTTGTCTGCAGTTTTCTGTATTGGTATTTTAGTTCCTTGTGCTTCTTCAACAAGCTTGATTATATGCGCCAGGAAAGTGTCTTTTCCAACTTTAGTTGCTTTAACATATAATATTCCGTCCTGATTTATTGTTGCCCCAATAACATTGCTTTTTGCCATTTTTTCAACAGGCAAACTTTCTCCTGTAACCATGGATTCATCAACAGCGCTTTCGCCTTTTACAACTATTCCATCAGTGGGGATTTTTTCTCCAGGCTTAATAATTATTATATCTCCAACTTCGACTTGATCGATTGGGATTTCAATTTCTTCTCTATTTCTTATGACTCTGGCATTTTTTGCTCCTAACTCCAGCAGTTTTTTAATTTCTTGGCTTGCTCGGCCTCTTGCTTTAGCTTCGACATATCGTCCAGTTATAAAAAAGGCCATAATCATAGCAGAAATGCCTGAGTAATCCTGAACTGGTAGAATATTTAGTACTGAGAAAAGACCTGTTAGATATGCGATTACAGTACCTAGAGCGATAAGAGAGTCCATATTGAAGTAGAAAGTGAATAAACCTCTTGTTCCTCCGGTTATTGTTTTAAATCCGAAGATAAAAATAACTGGGAATGCCAGGACTAAAAGAATGACTGACATAATATTATCTTCAAAGAATTTTATCCCAAATAATCTTTCTGAAAACATTAGAAAAGCAATTGGTATTGTAAGAAGCCAAGAGCCCCACATTTTTTTCCACCAGCTTTTGTATTCTTTTTCTTCTGCACCTGCTTCGTGCTTGTGTCCGTCTTCTGCATGTTCCTCTTGATAAATTTCATGATGCTGCCTTTTCATTGGTTGTTTTTCTTCAGAGGCGGGAGCGGCTTCAAATGTTATTTTCTGCGCCGCATATCCTGCTCTTTTTACTGCTTTTTGTATATCTTCTTCGTTAACATGCTCTTCAGCTTCAACAAATCCTTTGTTTGCCAGCAAGCTGACAGAGACATTTTTAATCCCTTTAACTTTTCCCAAGCTGCGTTCTATGTTTGATGCGCATCCGGCGCAGTGCATTCCCTGGATTTCAATTGTTGCCTTTTTCATTTTTGTGTTTATTTATCTAATAGCATTTTTAGTTATTTCTAAGCTGCAGGCTTTATTATTTTTGCAGTATTTTTCACATTTTTCAGCCCATTCTTTTTCCTTGTAAGTTAAGCCGCATTCTGGACAGACGTATGACTTATTTTCTTTTTTCATACACTATGTTCTTTCTTTTTCTATATAAAACCTTTTATGAAACTAGTCTCAACTTTCTTTCTTGCTGAAATATAGATTATTGATTACAAGATTTGTCAGTAAAATCATTATAAAGTTTGAAACAAACCAAAAGAATGTATAAAATTTAGGAACAAAATTTATACAGGATCCATAAACACAGTTTATGTTGCTTGCTTCAGGAGTTAAGATTAAAGTTACAAAATATATCAAGACTATTTCAATAAAACTTAATTTCCAAGCATCTTCTCTTTTGCTCTTTAATATAGAAAGGGCATAAAATGAAAGCGGAATTGTGAATAAATGCTGAATTGATATAATCTTTGAAAATAAAGGGCCATTTATAAAGAAATAATCAACTACTCCAAGCAATGAGTTTCCAAATATTAAAGTATAAATGAAATCGATTGTCCAGAAGATTAAAGGAATTGCTAAAATATTTAACTGCACTGTTAAAAGAAAAGAGTTTCTTTTTAGAATACTTATCCCTATAAGTATAAGGCCGGTATAGCAAAACCAGAGAATTCCTGCGTAATCCCTAAGGTAAATTGCATTCAACACAGCAGCAATTCCCATTAGCAGGAAAAAACTACCTATTATGTTAAGTATAATTCCCTTATTTTTAATCATATAACTATTATTCAATTTAACTATATAACTCTAACTTATTTTTTGCTAAGGAGAGTTAAGCTAAACATTAGCACAAGAATTGTTAGAACTTGAACTTCAATGCCCTGAAATGGCAGACTTGCAAATGATAACGAAACACCTAGTGTGCCAAAAATCAGTGGAAATAAACCGACAACACATAATGGACAGATTCCAACTGCCAAACCTCCAAGAGTTCCAGCACCTGCAATAACACTACCTTGTAGGCAATTTTTTCTTTCTTTATGCCTAATATAAACATAAACAGCGTTAACAGATATCAAAATTCCTATAACTATGGATAATAATAAAGATAAAATTAATTTCGTCCAGTTTACTGTACTTGCATATGCAGCGATTAAAGGAATAGTCTTGTAAAATCCACTTATTACAAAATTTAAGGCTAAATAAGCAAAAAATATTCCAATAACATAATAAATGTAAGGTTTTTGAAAGACGCGTTTCATTTTTAATTTACTCAACTATCAATTTGCCGTAGCCCATTCCCATGCTGCAGGAAAATGCAAAAGTACCTTTTTGTGTTGGTGTGAATTCAATTTTTTCTTCCGGACTTCTCGAATATTCTTGAATGCCCAGATCTTTTATTGTAAAAGACCTAAGGCAGCCGTAAACGCTTTCATCTAATGTAAGTTCAACTGGCTGGCCTGCTTTTACTTTGATTGTATCCGGATAATAATTGTAGTTTTTAGTTCCAAGATTTATTTTCTGGGCTTCTCCTTTATTTATTACAGCAGAGCCTGTATTTCCAGCAGAACTGGACTTTCCAGAACCTAAAAATATAAAGCCGCCAACTAAAAGAATCATTATTCCAATCAGCATCAATATTGTCGAGTTTTTCATATTATTTCTTTTGTTTTTCGATTTTTAAAGGTATTTATTGAAAGATAGCACTCCTTGGGCCAAAAACAATTAAGTATGTTGTGATTGACATTAAAAGAAAAGTTAAAATGACTGTGAATAAGTTATCTTCTTTGCTTTCTCTTTGCGTTTCTTTTGTTTCTTTATATATCATATAATTCAAACCAGTTATCGTTACTGCAGATATTGCAAATACAATTATTCCGGCCGCTTTAAGATTATCGTTTAGAAGCATGAAGGCAGTCATTGCACCCATAAGGCCCCCCATAAATCCAGCCATTATTCCCTCCATGAATCCCATGACTCCACAACATTTACCGTTCCAGACTCCAAGCAGTATTCCAACTGACATTCCAAATACACTTCCAACAAACATGCCGTTAGTTGCAGCTACATAAAATCCGGGAAGAAATCCTGCAATTACTCCAATAATCATTCCAACCATCATTCCCGGCATACAGGCAAGTCCTCGATAGTAAGCTCTGACTTGTCTAATTGCCGGAGTAATTATAGCATAACTTAGAGCGGCAAAGAAAAGATAAAAGCCATATTTAGGAATAAAATTATCTATATTTTTCAGCTTAAGAAAATATAATATTCCTAGAAAGATGAAAGAGGTTAATAAGGAGTAGAACACTGTCTTAACTAACTCACCCTCTACTCTCTTTCCTCCAAGTTCTTTGATGAATTCTTTGAATGACATATTCTCTTAATAAAAAGAAAGAAAACAGCTTAAAAAGCTTATGTTTTGCGTTAAGTTTATATAACACATAAATTCATGCTAGATACCATGGCAGAATCAAGGATGTTTGTTCCAAAGAACATAGGAATTTTGGGAGAAAATATAGAAGGAATAAGCGCATATATATTAAAGGAGTTTGGCAGCGGCGAGTATAGGCCTAAAAATGGTCTTAATGCCGTAAATTCACAAATTTGCACTGCCGCGATTAATAGTTTAAATGATAATAATGGGAGAAATTATTTTTTTAATAGGGTTGGATCTAAAAAACCTAAACCTAATACTCTTAACTTCGTTGCTCTAGGTGGAAACTTTAAAGATATTAATGTTTTAGAACATTATGTTGTTGTTGGAGATGGTAGAGTTGGGTCTTGGGAGGGCAGTAAATTTAGAGGAGAAATAGTATATGATTCAGTTATTGAAGATCTTGATAAATTCTTAAAACAGCGCTGGAGATTTTTTGAAGTCCTTAAAGTTAAATAAAAAGAAAAAACTATCCTTTTACTACTGCGAGAGGTTTAAGCCTCGCAACAATATTTCCGATTCCTAATTCGTGGCTCACGCGCACGACCTCATTAACGTCTTTGTATGCTTCTGGAGCTTCTTCTAATGCTCCCCTCATGCTTGCAGTTTTTAGCATTACATCGTGTTCTTGCAATTCTTTTTTTAATTTTTCTTGCGAGAGATTTCTAACAGCAAAACTTCTTGATAAAACGCGGCCTGCTCCGTGTGCTGTTGAGGCAAAAGATACTTTTTCTGCTTCTTTTGTTCCTACGAGAACATACGAAAACGTGCCCATGCTTCCTGGAATTAATATTGGACATCCAACTTTTCTGTATTTCTCTGTAATTTCTTTTCTTCCAGGACCGAACGAACGAGTCGCTCCTTTTCTATGCACACATAGTTCTGTTTTTTTACCATTTATATTAAATTCTTCAAATTTTGCCATGTTATGCGTAATGTCATAAACTAAATCCAGTTTTACATTTGGAAAATATTTTTTGAAGCTTTTTCTTATCTGATAAGTGATAAGCTGGCGGTTTGCAAAAGCAAAATTTGCCGAAGCAGACATTGCAGCTCTGTAATCATTTCCAGCTTTGGATTCAATAGGAGCACAAATAAGCTCTCTATCTGGAAGATGCTTCCATCCATATTCTTTTTCCATTGACATTATATAATCTGAAGCTGTTTGATGTCCCAATCCACGAGAGCCGCAGTGAATCATTACTACAATTTGTCCTACTTCTTTTATTCCAAATATTTTTGCTGTTTCTTTATCAAATATTGTTTCAACTTCTTGCACTTCGAGAAAATGATTTCCTGCTCCAAGAGTTCCAAGCTGATCTCTTCCCCTGGCTTTTGCTCTTTGTGATACTTTGCTGGCATCAGCTTCCTTAATGCAGCCGTTGTCTTCTATTTTTTCTATATCTTCTTTAGTTGCATATCCTTTTTCTAAAGCCCAGCTTGTTCCCCTGTTTAATACTTCGTTAAGCTCTTTATCAGTAAATTTAAACTCGGATCCCCGGCCGACTCCTGAAGGAACGTTCTTGAATAATTCATCCAGTACATGCGATCTTTTTTTTAGAAATTCTGATTTTGTTAAATTGCTTGCAAGCAATCGGACGCCGCAATTAATATCATAGCCTACGCCTCCCGGGCTGATAATTCCTTTTTTAAGATCAAATGCCGCGACTCCACCTATTGGGAATCCGTAGCCTTGATGAGCATCCGGCAAAGCAATTGATTTTTCAATAATTCCTGGAAGCTGGGCCACATTTTTCACCTGCTCGAGAGTTTTGTCCAGCTTTATTTTATCCATTAGGCTGTCTGAAGCAAAGACTATGCCTGGAACAAGCATTTTTCCTTCCTTTTCAATTTCCCAGATGTTTTCTTTTATTGTTTTTATTTTTATTGTTTTTATTGTCATATTTAATATAATCATTATACCTTCATAATGCTTATAAATTTATCAATAATAAGTTTGATATGGATGAGCCTAAATTGGGAATTTATGGTTATGGAAAAGTAGATAATGTTATTTTAGATTCACAAACACAAGAACATTATGCTGTAGTTTATCTTGATTGCTTTGCTGGTAATGTGATAGAAAAAATGTCGTATGTTTCTCCAAAATTAATTCATCTCAATATTCCTATAAGTAAAGAAGAGCATGATACATTAAAAAAAATCTTAGATTCTGGCAAAAGGCCAAATTTTGAACTTGCTGGTAAATTAGAATTAATACTTAAAGCAAAAGATTTAGTTCCTGCCTAATCAGATTCTAAGCTCAAGCTTTTTTGCGTGAGCTTCCATTATTAAGGAACGAGAGCATTGCTTGTTTGAAAATGCACAAATTACACAGCAGGAGGCAAGCGGAGTTGCAATTTTTTGCTCGCATTTCTTGCAGTCAAGAAAGGGCAGGCTTGCATTTTCAGGAACTTTGGCTCTGCTTATCTGCAAGCAGTGAGGGCATTTTATGCTTGCAGTTTTTGGTATTCTTATTATGCTTTTTCTTCTTCCCATTTTTAAATTCCTATATTAAACATCCATAACAAATTGGGCTTCAAATCTAGATTTTGTTCTTTTAACATACATTTCAGCGTAAGTTGCTGCTTTTAGGTGATCTAAATCGTAATTTTTAGCCTTGTCTCCGTAAACTGTTGCAGCTAGTTTATTGTCTTTGATTTTTACAGATGCCTTTGCTACAACAAAGTTTTCTGCATCAAGCAAGAAGACAAGCTCGTCAAGAAAAGCATACAATAGAGATTCATTATCGGTGCCTTCAACTTTAATTTTCTTTTTTATTTTTGCTCTGACTGGTTTTCCTCTTGATAAGAAATTAGATATTGCAAGTGCACAGTTTTCAAAGACTTTATTTATGGTTTTTCCTTGTGCTCTGATTTTAATGTCTGCCGTGTGTTCAAGAAACTCAAAACGCTTGTTTTTCATGGTAATATCAGCGTTTGGCAATTTAAAAAACTTTATTCGATTAAATTTATATATGGCTTATTATAGAAAAGACTATGAAATCATCTGATATGATTCTTCTTTTAGTTTTGTTTGGTTTGCTTGCGGCAGGAACGTATGTTTGGTTTAATATTCCTATAGGCGAGCAAATTGAGCTTAAACAGACTAATTCAATGAATGCTTCTGCATCGGGCGCCGCTATCGACAATAATAAAGAATATGCAAATTCTACGCAGTTTTATCCAAATATGAGATATAGAGATAAAAAAATAACATACTCAATAGAGGCAAATTGCACTCAAAAAAAGCAGAAAGATATTGAATATGCCCTTACTCTTCTTTCCAGCAGAACATTTTTAACATTTACACCGAGTAAAGAGAATCCTGAACTTAGATATTTATGCTCCAATATTGCTCCGGATCCAGAGGAAGAGGGACACTTCGTTGCTGGAGAAGGCGGACCTTCTGAAATTATTAATACTAGCGCCTATGCAGTTATTTTTACAGGAAAAGTTTCTCTTTACAGACCGGAAATTTGTGAAGAGCCGAAGATAGCTTTACACGAAACTCTGCATGCTCTCGGTTTTGATCATAGCAACAATCCAGAAAGCATAATGTATCCTGTAACAAACTGCAACCAAATAGTCGATCAGTATATAATTGACGAAATAAATGATCTTTACAAAGTGGATTCCGCTCCAGACCTCTCAATAGAAAAAGTAAATGCGAGTACAAAAGGAAGATACCTTGATTTTAGCATCGTTGTGGTAAATATCGGCCTGAAAGACACAACTAGTGCTATGTTGAGTGTTTTTGCAAATGGAGATAAAGTTAAAGACTTTGATCTTGAAGAAATTGAGATAGGGAGCAAGAAGTCTTTAGCAGTAGAAAATTTGAGGCTTCCGAGTGCTGAAAAAGTAACACTCCAAGTACAGTCTAATGTCCCCTCCTCAGAAATCACATTAAAGAATAACAAAGTAGAGTTATCCTTGGCTTGACAAGATTTAAATACAAATATTGGGTTTATATGAATATAAAGACCAAGGTCTTTAGAACCCTATACAAAAAAGATGGCAGAAAAAGATATACTACTTAAGGAAAAATTAGATCATACAGGAATATTTGATTTTGCGGCTTTTTACGGATTTGCGCATATTTGGTGGAAGGATCATTTATATGATGGTGTTGTGGAAGAAAAATATTCTGAAAAGGTTTCTGGAAGTACAAAAGACATATTTATAGAATGGAAAGCAACAAAAAGACTTTCTGATTATTTCAAGATAGAACAGGCAATCAAATTTGTGATATCAAATTTGACAGATGTTGAAGTTGAGATTGAAGGAAAAAGAAAAAAAATGAATAAGGGAAAAATAGCTGTAGAAATTCAGGGCAGAATAATAAGAGATCCTGATAGCAAGTGGGATAGAACCCCCTTAATGAGATTTTTAAGAGAGGTTTATAATAAATATGTAATACCGGGAAGAGTAGAGTCTATTGAAATCAAGATTATAACTGATACAAAGAGTTGGAAGGATGATCTTAAAGCTTATTTAGAATTGACTGGAAAGAGATAAATAATGAGAGCAAACGTTTATATAAATAAAAATTTATTTAAAAATATGAAAAAGGGTGTATTATTTCTAATTTTACTTGTTTTTTTTACGGCATTGATTCCATTTACATTAGCAGCTCCTGATTTAGACATTAAAAAAATTGATAGGGGGGCAGTTGTTGTTTCGGAAATCAATAATCCTGCAGTTTTTGATTTTTTAATAACTAATAACGGACAGCCAGATACTTTTGAAATTTATTCTCTTGTTAGTGTAACTCTTTCTCCTAGAGGAACATTTGATCTGCCAAAAGGGACAAAAGAAATTGAGGTTACTGCTTATCCTAGCAAAGATGTTAGAAGACAGCTTGGAAATTTTATATTTGAATATGAAATTAAGGGCCAAACATCAGGTATTTTCAAAGATAAATTAACAATAGAGATTGTTAATTTGAAAGATACTATAGAAATTGGAAAGACTAATGTCAATATTATAGATAATGAAGCAAGATTTACAGTAAAAAATCTGCAAAATACTCACATAGATGATTTACCAGTTACTTTTAGTTCTGCTTTTTTTGAAGAAACTGAAATTGTTTCTTTAAAACCATATTCTCAGGAAACTGTTCTTGTGAAGATTGATAAAAGCAAATTAAATAACTTGTCTGCTGGAGATTATATTGTAACTGCTACTGCAGATCCTGAAAATTCTAAAATTAAACTGGAAACTACAATTAAATATTTAGAAAGCATAAGCACTGCTGTATCAAAAACAAGTTCTGGAATAATAATAAGAAAAACATCTTATACAAGAACTAATGATGGAAATGTTCCTACAACGGGAAGCATAAATATAGGCAAGGATGCAGTGTCTAGACTATTTACAACATATTCAGCAGAGCCGCTGAGTTCAAGCAGATCTGGATTTTTGGTAAGGTATATTTGGGAACAACAACTTGCGCCCGGAGAATCTTTCTCTATAACTTCTACAACAAATTATACTTTGCCATTTATATTATTAGTACTAATAGTGCTAATAGTAGTTATGATTAGAATATACTCTCAGGCAACTCTTGTACTTGAAAAAAGAGTTTCGTTTGTTAAAACAAAGGGAGATGAATTTGCTCTTAGAGTAAAAATTCATGTAAAATCAAAGAAACATATAGATAATATTCAGATTATTGATAAATTGCCTAATGGAGTGGTACTCTATGAGAAGTATGGAACAATGCCTGATAAAATTGACAAAGCAGCAAGAAGATTGTTCTGGAATATAAACAGCTTGAATGCCGGGGAAGAAAGAGTATTTTCATATGTGATACATTCAAAGATAAAGATAGTTGGTACATTTGAGCTGTCTCCTGCAACTGCATTATATGAAAAGGATGATAAAACTTACGAAGTATTCTCCAATAAGACTTTTTTTGTAACTGAAACTAGAGGCTAAAGATTCTAATAAGAATCGTTGAAACAAATCTTTAAATATCGTTTTTCTCTTTAGAATTTATCCCTCCGTAGGAAAATATAAATACTTCTTTTAATTTAATATAATGTGAAATGGAACAAGAAAGATGTAATTAAAAGATTGAAAGAACTTGAAAGAGATATTGGAAGAAGACCTGTTAAAAAAGATAACTCCAACCTATATGCTCTATCTAGAAAATATTTTGGTTCTTGGAATAATATGATGAAGGAAGCAGGGTATGTTATAAAAGATTTTCAGGATCCTTTGATTCCGAGTTTAAAATCTGATGATTTATATTATTTTTTAGGCCTAGTTTGTACTGACGGCCATATTCAATTTATTAAAAAAGGAGGCAAGTATAAACTTATGGTTTATACCAGCGAGAAGGAAGAAAAAGAGATTATTATAAAACTAATAAACATTCTTTTTAACTATAATGCTCATTTTAGAGCCAGAAAGACCCCTCTTTCTCGAAGGCCAAATTATGAGATTTATATAACTTCTAAGAAAGTTTGTGAGTTTCTTAATAGATTGGGTGTCCCCTATGGTGCTAAGTCTTATACCTTAATAGTTCCTAACATATTAAAAAATGTTTCAAATGATAAATTTTGGCATTTTCTTAGAGGAATTTTTGATGGTGATGGTTCAATAATTATTACAAAAAAAGTTATGATTTTTAGAATATATTCTGGATCTAAGAAATTTACGGAAGGTTTGCAGCAAATTATGGAGACTAAAGGGATATATTCATCAAACATATATAAACATAAAGACAATGTTTGGGTTCTCGTAGTGAATAAGAGAGAAGAAATAAAAAAGTTGTACAATTATTTTTATAGAAATGCGTTATTCTTTTATCCCAGGAAAAAAAATAAATGGACTAAACAATATCTTTAAAAATACTTTTCTATATCATTTCTTGGGTCCCCTCGTAGCTTAGTGGTCAAAGCGTCTGGCTGTAGACAATATCTAGCGCTGACATTCTCAACAAGGAGAAAAGGATGACGCGTGAAAGGCTTTTGCTCTTTAGAGCAGAAAGGTTCGACAGAACCCGGAAGATCCCCAGTTCGACTCTGGGCGGGGGGATTTATTATTACTTCTTAGTGACACAGTTAGAAAGATTTAAATAGTAAAAAACAGCGTTCTTTTTATGAGCAAACTTAAAGAAATAGCTTTAGAATATGTTACTGGAAACAAATCTAGAAGATTCTATGAGCAACATAGAAATCTAAAAGGTTCAAGATTTATGGAAAAACTTGATTCAGCCTCTGTTAAATATATCCCAAATTTAATTGCTATTGTTTCTGCTGGTAACGCCGTTTTAGATTTAGATCCTGCCTTTTTCTTAGGCAGTTTAGTAATTACCGAGGGCATGGTTAGAGGAGTTTCTCGCCTTACTTTAGCAGGATATAAAATATTAAATGTTGATGATGATGCCAGAATGGAACATAATGAAGACAGAAAAAATTAACATGGAAACAACAGATCAAAATTTAGAAAATATATTAGGGAAAAACTATGAGATTGTAATGTCTGAGAAACCAGACCCAAAAACGGGAATAACAGGAATGATCTATGAATTTAGAAGAAAGCTTGATGCTAATGAAACAGAAGAATCCCCTTATTTGGATGGAACATCCTGTGTTTCAGTTGAATTTTTTTACAAACTTACTCCTCCTCTTTTTCAAGAAGGCGAGGAAGGAGGCATTGAAAGATTCGGAACTGATGGACTTAGTACTCAAGAAATTCAAGAGCATAAAGCATTATATGGCAATGCTTCATATAAGATAAAATATAATGCTTCAAAAATAGGATATATACTTGCTTGTACTGACTATGACAAAAAAGTAACTTCGTATGCGAAAAGGGTACTTGAAGGGACCCTTGCTAAATTTAATGCTTTATCTGCTAATAAAATTCCTCATGAAGTTAATTTATTCTTAATGGGGCCAAATACAACTGAACAAATCAAGCCATTTTCTAGAACTGCAGCTACAAGAGATATAAATCATGCCCTTAAAAAACATCGGGCACATACTGCCCGTTAATCATAGAAATCAAACTTTCCCGTTTCTCTATAGTGTTCTATCATTTTTGGAGAATCATAACTGGCTTTTACTCTATCTAGGTCTATGCTGTTAATATGTCTTGCATCTCCAGACTTTACGGCATCCATGGCTCCAGCAAAAAATAATTCTTTATACTTCCATTCATAAGGGGGACCTATTGGCCAGACTTTGGAATCAAATCTTCTCCTAAAGTCATAAACAGACTTAGAAGAAATTGCAATCCTGCGTCCAAGTTCTATGAAAATTTCACTTAAATCCTGATTTTTCTTTGCTTTGAGAGGTATTGAATTTATTAAACTCTGTAATGATCCTTTTTTCTCTTGCATGATCAATGCAAATCGTCCCGGCAGTCTTCACAGAGCAAAAGACCTTCGACTTTTAATAATTCTGAGAAGGCTCCGCAATTATCACATAAACCTTCAAGAGGCCAGCTTATGTTTGCCTTTTTTAATTTTATTTCCTCTTCTCTAATTTGATGCAGTTCGCCAGTTTCTGTGTAGAGTGTTGGATCAACTTTTAGTATATCTTTTAATGTAATAACTCCAATCAGCTCGCCTTTTGAAAGCACTGGAAGGCGCCTAAAGTTATATGCCCTCATTTTTGCCAATGCTTGATTTATGTCGGCAGAAGGCTTGATGACAGCAACTTTTTTAGTTGCTATATCAATAGCTTTTATTTTCTTTAAATTTATATTGGGTTTTTTAGTTATGGCCCATAAAATGTCTGTTGATGTTATAATTCCTTTAAGTCTGGATCCGTCAGCTAAAATTATACTATTAACTCTCTTTTTTACTAATTCTTTTGCACACTCAAAAAGACTTGCATTTGGTTTTTCAGAGACAAAGTTCACTGTCATAATGTCGCCTACCGCCACTCTTCTCATACGTCTATTTTATTTTTAAAGATTATAAGCATTTATGTAGTTTAAAATGTAATATTGTAAATTAGTATAGATAAACTTAAAAGATAACTAAATACTAAATTTGTATGACTGAAAAGCAGCCAATTTACATTCTGCCTGAAAATGTTTCTAGAACATTTGGAAAAGATGCACAAAGAAATAATATCCTTGCTGCAAAAATCGTTGCCGATATTGTCAAGACGACGCTGGGCCCAAAAGGAATGGACAAGATGCTTGTTGATGGCGCAGGGAATATTACAGTAACAAATGACGGTGTGACAATTCTTGAGGAAATGGAAATAGATCATCCTGCAGCTAAAATGATGGTTGAAATAGCAAAAACGCAGGAAAGCGAAGTAGGCGATGGCACAACAACTGCTGTATTGTTAGCTGGCAAGCTTCTTGAAAATGCTGAGAAGCTTCTTGACAGGAAAATACATCCAACCGTTATAGTAAGAGGATATAGGTTAGCGGCAGAAAAGGCAGTACATATGTTAAATGAAATTTCTTCTCCAATAAAAAATCGCGAGGTTTTGAAGCAAATTGCAATGACTGCAATGACTGGAAAGGGAGCAGAAGAAAGCAAAGAAAAACTTTCAGAACTGATCGTCAGCGCCGTTGATCAGATAGCCTCCGGAAAAGAAGTTAATTTAGATGACGTTAAGATAGAAAAAATAAAGGGTGAGGGAATTAGAGACAGCGAGCTTATACAAGGCATAGTTATAGACAAAGATAGAGCAAATTCGGATATGCCTTCCAAAATAGAAAATGCCAGAATCCTTCTTGTTGATTTTGCTCTTGAATTGAGAAATCCGGAATCTGAGGCCAAAATTTCAGTTTCAACTCCTGAACAGCTAGAAAGTTTTATCAAATCGGAAGAGCGTTATCTGAAAGACATGACAGATAAGATAATTTCATCTGGGGCAAACGTTGTTTTCTGCCAGAAGGGAATTGATGATGTTGCCCAATATTATTTAGCTAAATCCGGCATCTTCGCATGCCGCCGTGTTTCCAAATCTGATCTTGAAAAACTTGCAAGAGCTACAAGCGGAAAAATACTTTCAAATTTAAACGACATTAATCAAAATATGTTTGGAAAAGCACAAGTTGTTGAAGAAAAAAGAAAGGGAGATGATTCAATGACTTATGTAAGCGGATGCAGCAATCCAAAAGCTGTTACAATAGTTGTAAGAGGAGGAACAAGCCACGTTGTTGATGAGATTGAAAGAGCAATAAAAGACGGACTTGGTGATGTTGCTTCAGCTGTAAAGAGCGGAAAAATTGTTCCCGGAGGAGGAGCAGTTGAAATTGAATTATCAAAAAGATTGAAGGCATATGCAAAGACTCTTGGTGGACGGGAGCAACTGGCAATTGATGAATTTGCAAATTCTTTGGAATCAATTCCAGAAACTCTTGCAGAAAATGCAGGATTAGATCCTATAGAAATTACTACGGAGCTAAAAAGAAGGCATGAGGCAGGAATGGCAAATCATGGAATAAATCTTTTCACAAATAAAATTGAAGATACTCTGGCTGCGGGCATAATAGAGCCGATAAAAGTTAAATCTCAGGCTATAAATTCTGCAAGTGAAGTTGCAATGATGATTCTTCGAATCGATGATATTTTAATCAGTAAAGGATCTCCTAGTAAGTCATCAAATAATCCTTATGCCGGCATGGACTGATTATAATGGATGATGAAACTCTTTGTGGACATATATTAATACTAAGAAAAGGACTTCCGCCCGTCTCACAAAAATGCTGGGATTGCACAGGCTATAATACACATAGAAAAACTTGTCAGAGCTTAAATTGTGAGTTATATACTACACTAAAAGAGATAGAAGAACATGAAAAGAAGTATGCAAGAAGAAACTTTTTTTAAATTATCTGTAGGAATTATCCGCGCCTGCGCTTCTTAGAGTAATACTTTCTCTTCTTTGCCGAGGTCTTCTTCTTTTTCTTCATAGCTCCAGACTTAAACAATTTCATTAATTTCCTTACCTTTGAAGCCTTGCTTTTTTTGCTCTGGCTTCTTCCGCCCTTACTCTTTTTCTTTATTTTCTTTTTTGCCATTTTTTCTTTTTTTATGATTAGGACTCGGTGAAGGAAGTGCCTTAAACACTCGTTGAAATCAATCTTAACCTATCAATATGCTTTAAAGGTTATCTCCTTCGTGCCACGAAGCGAAGCTTAAAAGGCACAGGTTTCGTAAGGAGAGTTATAGTCCTTTCTCCCTATTAATAGCTGAATGCCCAACAGAGGCTTTTGTGGTCACATCCTTTTCAGGACAACCGATAACTTGAGTTTGTCAAGAAGACATATAAATATTTCTTACTACTTTGGAGTTAAATAAAACTTAAGTTTATGTTTATATGCTGTCATTTTATCATTTTTTGACTTTTACAAACCACAAAACTATTGCTCCTAACAGGAACAAGCCCACTACAACAAGGAGCGCCTGATTAAACCCATAAGCAACGGCAACTCCCCCAAACAAGGCCGGGCCAATAACTCCGGAAAATTTCTCTGTAAGACCTTGATAACCAAAAAGTTCAGCTATTTTAGATCTTGGAGTTATTTTAACAAGAATAGGCCTAGTTACAGTCCAGATCGCACCTAAAAGTGCTCCTCCTAAAACTCCCGTTATTATAAAAGTTGTATAAGTAGTTTTGAAATATAAAAGCAAGATAATTGCAACCCAAGATAACAGGGTTATGTTAAGAGTTAATTTATGTCCAATTTTATCTGTTAACTTTCCAAAAGCCAGCGATCCAAGGCCAGCGGCTGTTGCCATTGCCACATATATAGGTAAAAATTGAACTATTGTTAATCCAAGTTGATCGCGTGCATAAAGGTAAAGAAAAATTATCGCTGTATTTGCTGCATCCATAAACAACAAAGAGGAAAACAAAAAAATCCAGATAAATTTATATTTTTTAATTCCTTTAATCGTTGAAATAACTCTTTTATAGGCTTCTTTAATGTGTTTTTTTGTAATTTCTGTTGTTGGAGGTTCTTTAATTGTAGCAAAGGTAAATAACGAAAAGGCGAAAAATAACAAAGCTGTAAGAACAAAAAGAATTTTCATTCCAATCAGAGATTCGAATCCATAATAATATCCAACAACATAAGCAACTGCAATACCAAGCAGTGTTCCTCCGTAGCCAACAGCGGTTCCAATTCCAGAGATATATCCTATATTTTTCTTATGGGAAAGATCAACAAGCATTGCGTCGTAAACATCTAGGCTTGCGTGATAGAAGAAGTTAGCCAGCAAACCAAGAATCAAAGCAACAACTAAGCCAAAAAAGCCTGTAAATAATGTAAAAATACAGCAGAGAGCTGTAAAAATAAACAACAAGACTTTTTTTCTTTTAGTTATGTCAACAATTGCTCCAAGAAAAGGAACAATGAAAGCCGCTAAAAGCAAGGATATGGAAAAAACTAGACCAACATGAAATGCATTTCCGCCTAAAAGAATGACAAATAGAGGAAAGTAAACAGTTACAAATAAGGCTGAGAAGATTGTATTTGCAAAATCATACATACTCCAGCCAAATATTTGTTTTTTGGTTACTTTTTTTGTTACTTTATTCATGTTATTTTTCTAGTAAAAATACAGTATTTGCCACTGCATAATTACCATCATGTGATATACTAATATCACAGCTTTTAATATTTTCTTTATTAATTATTAAAATTGGTTTACCATTTCTTTTTTTTCTGATTTCTATATCTAGCCAGTTTAAGTCGTTAAAGACTTTTTTGCAGCTTTCTTTTGCCGCAAATATTCCCGCTAGTGTTCCCGGCTTTTGATTTTTTAATTCACTTTTATGGAATATTTTTTTAGCCATTTCGGGCTTAATATTTCTAAATCTATCAATTTTAACAATATCACATCCAGTTTTTATTTCTATTTTATTATTTATTTTGCTTTTTGATTTCATAGATCTTTTACTCGTTTTTCAATTAACTTTGTTGCTTGAATGTAAGAAAGATTTTCTATTTCTTTGGGCATTATTGGCTTGCCAAATTTTACTGTGCTTTTTCCAAATCTAGGAATAATTTTTCCTCGAGGCAAGACATAAAACATGCCTTCTATTCTTGCAGGAACTATGGGAACAGACATGTTCAATGCGAGATACCCAATTCCCGGCTTAAATGCATGTATCTTACCATCTAAAGTCCTAGTTCCTTCTGGAGCAATTCCAATTGAATACCCCCTGTCTAACATTTCGCCTGTAAACTCCAGACTTTTATCTGTACCTATGCTTTCTCCGAATGGATAGGTATTATAAAATAAAGTTGAAAGAAACCCGTAAAATTTTTTCCAGCTTCTTTTCAGTGGATTCTTAGTTCCTATTCCAAATACAACTTCAGGGTGTGCAGCAATAGCAAATTTAAATGGAAATTTCTTTGAAACAATTGCTGGATCCCAAGCGCTCTGATGATTGCTTGCAACTATTACTGGTAACTTTAAATTTTTTAGGTTTTCTAAGCCAGAATACTCTGTTTTTGTAAATATCCTCATAATTGGATACCATATTATTTTTTGTGATATTTTTCTTATTATTCTAATTGGAAGAGTTAATGGCCAGGTCTTAAGTTTTATTTCTTTTACGGGAGTTTTCATAATTTTATTTAGATCAGCAACTTTTGTATATTGATTTAAGGCAGTTTCTTCAATCTCGACACCTAAAACATTTTCGAGTTCTGTAATAAGCTCAACTCTTCTTAGAGAATCCATTCCCAAATCGTATAATTTATCTTTAGAGTTAATTTTTTGTCCGGGTTTGAGCACAGAACTAATAATTTCATATAATCTGTCTTCGTATTTATAAGCTGGTGCTTTATGCCTTGAAATTTGCTCTAGGACTAGATATTTTTTAATCTTGGCTGTGGGAGTTTTTGGAAAAGTATCTTCATGCCAGATACTAAATGAAGAAATTTTTTGATGATCCAAAAGTCTTGAATTTGCTTGTTTAATAATCTCATTCGGATCAGTTTTTTTATTTAATATTAAAACAGCATGAACTCTTTTGTCTTTCTCTAGAACACAAGATTCTTTAATGCCCGGAGTTTTGTTTAGGACTTTTTCTACATCTATAGAGTAGACCTTCAAACCAGAGGGAGTTATTATAACGTCTTTTTTTCTTTCTTTAATATATAAATAATTACCTATTATCTCACCGATATCTCCTGTTTTTAGCCATTCTTTTTCAAATGTTTGATGAGTTTTTTCATGGTCTTTATAATAGCCAGGTGTGACGTTTTTTCCTCTGACAAGTATCTCGTTGTCAGGTGATAGTTTAATTTCAACATCTTTTGAAATTTTTCCTACGCTTCCAATTTTTGGCGTCAAAAATGAGTTTGAAGAAACGACAGAAGAGGTTTCTGTCATTCCATATCCTTGCACTACATTAATACCGTGCTTTCTAAACCATTTTTCTAATTCTAAATCTAGAGGAGCTCCCCCAACTCCAATTAATCTAAATTGAATTCCAAATGATGCGAGTGTTGATTTTCCTTCAAGATATTTTTTTAACGATTCTAGAATTCCAGGCACCATAATTGAACCGTGAATCTTTTTGCTTTTTATAAAAGAAACAATTTTGTTTGGCTGGTTTGTGTCAATGTAAAATATTTTATGGCCAAAATACATCATGAAAAATAGTCCATAAATTTGTGCAAAAATATGGCTTAAAGGAAGCAGGTTTAGCATTCGCAGCCTTATTTTTATCGGCACTAATCTAATAGCAAAGTTTATTCCAGAAAGTAAATTTTCGTGTGTTAGTATTACTCCCTTAGGCTCGCCGGTTGAGCCGGAGGTATACATTATTTCTACAATATCAAAATGTTTTAAATGTTCGTGAGGTAAATTAATTGGTTCGATGTTTTTTATGTAGTTTAGATTATCAAGCGAATAGGTTTTAAGACCTTCTAATTTTATTTTTTTATCTGTAAAAAGGGCTTTTGCCTCCACTTTTTGATTGATTTTTTTAAGCAAATTTTTATCAGTTAACATGTCCAGAGGAACAACAATAATCCCAGATAAAATACAGGCAAAATATAAAACTACATAATTTATTGAATTCGCTCCTAAAATTATTATTTTGCTTCCTTTGTTTATATTATTCAGTTTTAGGAATACTCTTAATTTTTTAACTTTTTCAGCAAGTTCAATTCCAGTAATAGGATAAGTTCGATAGCCCTTTCTTTGAGCTAACACAACTTTATCTCTTTTTAGATATTCCTCAATAAGGGCTTGTAAAGATAAGACCTCTTTCATAACTAAATATGTCAATTTCTTTATTTAAAGGTTGTTTAACCTAACAGATGTTGATCAAAGAAATCAGTAACTTTCTGCTGGTATTCTTTAGGATTAACTGCAAAAGACTGCCCATGGTCGGCGTCCTTAATTATCCAGAGAGTGCTGTTAAGAGCATTTTCATTCAAGATTTTAGAGTGTTCAACTGGTATTTGGCTATCTTTATCGCCGTGAATAAATAGTATTGGTGTTTCCAGAGTTTTTACACTTTCTACAGCAGATATTTTGTAAATGTTAATCCCTAAAAATAATTTTGCATAAAATACAGTTGCCCAAATAAATGGATATTTTAATGGGCCTGGAAAAATAAAGTAAACTCTTTCTAAAGCTTTAGGTATGCTTGCATAAGCGGAGTCTGCGACGATAGCTTTAACATCTTTAGAGTTAATTAAAAGCACTGTTGTAGCACTCAAAGAAAATCCTAGAATCCCTATGTTTTCGACATCGCTTCTATTTTTTAGATAGGCTATAGCATCAAGCAGGTCTTGTTGTTCTTTATGAGCAATAGTTGTAATTCTTCCTTCACTCTCTCCAAAGTATCTAAAGTCGTAATAAAAAAGATTATAATGCTTGTTTAGAAACTTTGTTACAGGTAAAATATTTGCTTTGTCAAATGGAAAACCATGTCCAACAATTACTGTTGCATTTGAATAATTACTAGGGATAAACCATCCTTTCAAAGTCAGGCCGTCTTTTGTTTTGAAAGAAACTTTTTCGTATTCTAGACCATAGCTAGAAGGATCCCCTTGTGTTGTGTATTTTGGGGGTCTTATATAAAGAAGAAAAGTAAGAAGTGAAAATATTAAAATAAAAGCAACAATTACTCCAGCAATTAAAAGAATTTTTGTTGTTAGTGTGGTTGGCATAATAAATTTAGCTTCTTGAATACAATCCGGTTAAAACTGTTTGAGCAAGAATATGGCCTTGCATGGCTTTTTGGACGTAACTAGATTTTGAGTTTGTTGGGATATTTAGAATTGTATCTAGAGCATAGAGTTTGAATTTATATCTATGAGTGCCTGAAGGCGGACATGGGCCCCCGTATTCATTTCTTCTAAAGTCAGTTATGCCTTGCACTGCATTTGATGGAACTGAATCTTCATCTATCTTTTTAGTATTGGGAGAAATATTCCAAACAAGCCAGTGAACAAAAGTGCCGCCAGGAGCATCGGGATCATCAACTATGAGAATAAGAGATTTTGCGCCTGTTGGAACATCAGAAATTTCAATTGCTGGATTGACATTATCTCCGTCACATGTATATTTTTTAAGTATTCTAGTGTTATCAGTAAAAACACTTTTGATTTTCATGTCTCCAGTTATTTGAACCTCTTTTTGTTTACCTAGTTCTACAGCAAATAAACTAATTAAAGCTATCGCTAAAAATGCAATTATTATGATGTAAACAGCTTTTTGATTTTGATAATTATTATTAAAGATAAGAGCATTTAAATAATTAAACTTACTACCGTAATTTATAATGGCTAAAAAAAGAGCAAAAAAGAAAAAAGCTAAAAAGAGTGCGGAAAAAAAAGTTTGTAAATATTGCTGATGCGGTCTAGAATAAGCATATCACTTTTAGTTGCTTTATTTATTATACTAACGATTTTGCTAGTTGTTTCTTTCTCTTTTGCACACATAGAAGAGAATGGCAATAAATTTTTCGATATAAAGTTGAAAAATAGTGCATTCTATATAATTATAATGAGCTCTATAATTTCTGGATTTTTTATACTGCTATCTATCTTTTTTTCAAAAACCAAGCCGAGGATTTTTAAAAAAAGAAGCGGCGTTCTTTTTCTTACAATTGCAATTCCTATTTCTCTAGCTTCTCTTTTTCTTCTTGGCTCAACAATCTATCTTGATTTGGTTTCAGAAACTAAAGGTCCTGTGCACTGGCACGCCGATTTTGAAATCTGGAATTGCCAAGAAAAACTTGAACTGATAGATCCAGAAACTTTGGCAAATAGAGTTGGCACTTCATTACTTCACGAACATAACGACAATAGAATTCATATTGAGGGTGTTTTGTTAAAGCGTAGCCAGGCTGATTTGCATAGTTTTTTTGATGTAGTTGGCGGATCTATAACTGAAGATTCTTTAACAATTTTGAGTAATCAAGGCTTTGTAAAAGTAAAAAATAGCGATTTATGCAATGGTAAGAAAGGCAGGCTTCAGGTTTTTGTTTATAGAATTACAAATCCTGACTCAAATAAGAAAGCGGGGTTCTTATACAAACAGATTAAATTGGAGAACTTTACAGACCATATCGTTTCTCCGTATACCAGTGTTCCTCCAGGAGATTGTATTATTATAGAATTCGATGAAGAAAAAGAAAAAACAGACAAACTTTGTCTTAGTTATGAAATTGCAATTCAAAAAGGAGAGTTAAAAGAAAGATAAAATGGCGGTTGAAGCGTATCTTCCAGCAGTTGGAACAGTTGTTGTAACGGCAGCATTAGATTCTATCAATCCTTGTGCAATTGGTGTACTAATATTTATGATTTCAATCTTGTTGTCTCAAACTAAATATGGCATAAAAAGACTTCTTCTTTTAGGCAGTCTTTATATTTTAACTATTTTTGTAATATATTTGCTTGCAGGTTTAGGCTTGATTTATTTCTTTACTTCTCTTCCGTTAGTTGTTACGCAGTATCTTTCTGTGGGCATCGGACTTTTAATAGTTGGGGCTGGACTAGTCGAAATAAAAGATTACTTTTGGTATGGCAGATGGCTTTCTCTTGACATTCCGTATAAACTTTCGTTAAAAATCGATAGATATGCAAGAAATTTAACAATAACAGGAATAATATTTCTAGGAGCTTTTGTTGCACTTGTTGAGCTTCCATGTACGGGAGCCCCTTATTTGGCAATAATTACGCTCCTTTCTCTTTATTTTGATGTAAATGCCTTTGGGATGTTAATTTTGTATAATATTATCTTTGTTGCGCCACTTATTATAATTTTGTTGCTTGTGGCTGGCGGAGTAAAAATATATAGAATTCAGAAATGGAAGCAAGAGCATAGGAGAGCAATTCGTCTTGCACTAGGAATTTTGTTAGTAGCGATGGGCTGGCTTTTAATGCTTATAGCTAACGGAACTATAAATCTCGGATAAAAATGCGGCCAGCGGTCCTCACAGAACATAGTTCCGTGGGAACTTCAACACTTACAAGTTGAAGTGAATACATTCCCGCTAAACGAATGCGCTCTGCGGGAATCGAACCCGCATTCTTTGATTGGCAACCAAATGTTCTACCACTAAACTAAGAGCGCTTAATTTTGATAAAATTAGAGTTTATTTAAACCTTATTAAGATTTATTTAATGTGTAGCCACATGACATATGTCATGGGTGCTACCGAAAATTAGTTCGCAGATGATTTCCTGCGAATCTAATGAAAAAAGAAGAGATTAGAAAAGAATTCTTCAAGTTAAATATTCAAGGAAACTCTTATGCTGTTTGCATAAGAGTGTTGAAAGCAAAGTTTGGGTATGAAGTAGATAAAAGAACTTTGCAAAGATGGAACAAAAGATTAAATGAAACGG
>Ga0247727_10003140_pt1 | contig 36920 bp, 23 predicted proteins | sample WisWelCaveWW1625_FD_202498 | JGI IMG/M metagenome (GOLD analysis project Ga0247727, IMG submission 202498) | Biofilm microbial communities from Wishing Well Cave, Virginia, United States - WW16-25 | ecosystem: Environmental > Aquatic > Deep subsurface > Groundwater > Cave microbial mat | place...
ATCGAATCCCGTAAAAACGGGTCGAGGACCGCATGACCGATGTATAGACTGTCCCGGTTCGCTTCCCGGTCCAGGGGTAGGGAAGGTTCCGGGAGCCGTGTCGTTCCGCGGTCGGCGCTCCCTGCAGGAGGGGGCCCGGGCCGCGCGCCGCGGGGGGCGGTACGGGATGGCTCCACCCACGATTCTCCTCGTCGAGGACAACTCCGTCTTCCGGCGGGCCGCCCGCGCGGCGCTGGAGGCCGCGGGCCACGCGGTCCTCGAGGCCTCCACCGGGACCGAGGCGCTCGCGCTCGCCCGCGGGACCCCCCCGTCGCTCCTCCTCCTCGACACCACGCTCCCCGACTTCCGCCCGCTCGACCTCCTCAAGCGCCTGCGCGGTCTTCCCGGGTGCGAGGGGATCCCGGCCGCGGGCCTGCTGGGCGTGCTCGCCCGGCCCGAGGAGGAGGGGCTGGCCGCGGGGGCCTTCGACGACTTCCTCGTGAAGCCCGTGGAGGGGGCGGCGCTGGCGGAGTGCGCGGCGGCGCTGCTCGCGGCGAGCCCCGCGGCGCGGGGGAGGCCGGGCCGGGGCCGCCGGGTGCTCGTGGCCGACGACGACCCCGACCACCTCGCGCTCGCGCGGATGCGCTTCACGCTCGCGGGCTTCGTGGTGGAGACCGCCGCCGACGGGCAGGAGGCGCTGGAGAAGGCGCACCGCCGCCGGCCCGAGGTCGTCGCGAGCGACGTCCTGATGCCGCGCCTGGACGGGATCGGGCTCTGCGTCGCCATCCGCCGGGACCCCGACCTCGCCCGCGTCCCCGTCATCCTCTTCTCGGGGACCTGTGTCGAGAAGGCCGACCAGCGCCTGGCCTTCGACGCCGGGGCCACGGCCTTCGTCCCGCGGAGCGGGGACCTGCGGGAGCTCGTGGAGAAGGCCATCGAGTGCTGCGGCGGGCCGCCGGGAGCCGCCGAGCCCATCCCCCCGGCGGCTCTCGAGGAGGAGCGCCGGGCCCGCGAGGCCCGCCAGCGAGAGAGGCTCGCCTCCCTCCACATCGCGCTCTCCCGCCGCACCCGCCTCCAGCAGGCCCAGCTCGCCATCCTCGCGTCGGTGGCGGAGGGCCTCGCGCTCCCGGGCGACCCCGAGGGCTCGCTCCGCGAGGCCTTCGCGGCGGGGTTCGACTCCTGGGCGCTCTGCCCCGCGGCGCTGTACACGGTGCGGGACGGCGGCGCGCCGGTCTTCCGCGCCCGGAGCGGCTACGGCCCCGAGGCGGAGGCGGCGCTGGAGGGCTTCTTCGGCCACCGTGAGCTGGCGGCGCGTGCCGCGGAGGCGGAGGGGCCCGTGGCCGTCCGGCGGACGGGGGACCGCCGCGCCGCGGAGGACGACTTCCTGGAGGCCGCGGGGGCCCGCTCGGCCCTCCTCGTCCCGCTCCGCGCGGGCGGCGACTCCCTGGGCGTCCTCCTCCTCGCCTCCCCGAGGGACGAGCTGGACGACCCCGAGGTGCGGGCCTTCGCGGCCACCGTCGCGGGGCAGCTCGCCCAGGCGGTCTCGCTGGAGAGGGCTGTGGCGCGGCTTCGGACGAGCGAGGAGCGCTACCGGGCCATCGTCGCCAACGCCAACGACGCGCTGTTCCTCCTCGACCCGCAGGGGGAAGTGCTGGAGGTGAACCGGCAGGCGGAGGAGCTGCTCGGGCGCCCCGCCGCCGACATCCTCCGCCATCGGCTCCGGGACTTCGCGGCCCCGGACGCCCCGGACACGGGCTGGGAGTCGATCGAGCGCCCGCCGGCGGGCGCGCCGGTGCGGGTCGAGCCGGTCCACCTCTCCCGCCCGGAGGGGGGCGCGGTCCCCGCGGAGATCACCGCCTCCACGGTGCGCGTGGGGAGCCGGGACCTGGTGCTGGCCGTGGCGCGGGACATCTCGCGGCGCCGCTCTCTGGAGCGGCGGCTCTTCATGGCCCAGAAGATGGAGGCCGTGGGCCAGCTCGCGGGCGGCATCGCCCACGACTTCAACAACCTCCTCATGGTGGTGAACGGGTACGCCGAGATCCTCCTCGGCCGCACGCCGGAGGGCTCCCCCGGCCGCCACGAGCTGGAGGAGATCCTCAAGGCCGGCCAGAAGGCCGCGGCGCTCACGAGCCAGCTCCTGGGATTCAGCCGCCGCCAGGTCGTGCGGCCCCGCGTGCTCGACCTCCCGGCGGCGGTGGGGGAGATGGAAGAGGATCTCCGGCGCCTGGCCGGGCCCCGGGCGCAGGTGGAGTTCCGCCACGCCGCGGGCCAGAGGCCCGTGGCCATCGACCCGGCGCAGCTCGAGCAGGTCCTCTTCCAGCTCGTCCAGAACGCCGCGGAGTCCCTTCCCGAGGTGGGAGGCCGCATCGCGGTGGAGACGGCCGCGGCGGACCTCGACGAGGCCTTCGTCCGGGAGAACGACGGGGCGCGGGCGGGGCCCCACGTGACGCTGGCGGTCTCCGACGCCGGGCGGGGGATGGACGAGGAGACGCTCTCCCACGCCTTCGAGCCCTTCTTCACCACCAAGGAGACCGGGAAGGGCTCGGGCCTGGGCCTCGCCACCGTCTACGGGATCGTGAAGCAGAACGGCGGCTACGTCCGGGTGGAGAGCGCCGCGGGGAGCGGCACCACGGTGCGGATCTACCTGCCCCCGGTGATGCCGGTGGCCCCGCCCCCGGCCCGCGCCCGCGACGAGGCCCCGCCCTCCCCGGCCGGGCGGCAGGAGACCATCCTCGTGGTCGAGGACGAGTGGGCGGTGCGGGGGCTCATCCACCAGATCCTCCGCCCGGCGGGCTACGCGGTCCTCGAGGCGGCCTCGGGGGAGGACGCGCTGGAGATCGCGGCCCGCTACCGGGACCGGATCGACCTCGCGCTGCTCGACGTCGAGATGCCCGGCATGGGCGGGCGGGCGGCGGCCCGGAGGCTCCGCGGCGGGCGACCGGACCTCAAGGTCCTCCTCATGTCCGGCTACCCCTGGGCGCCGGAGGACGCGGAGGGGGACCTGCCGGACGCGGCGCTGCTGCCCAAGCCCTTCGCGCCGGAGCTGCTGCTGAAGTCCGTGGCGGCCCTGTTGCGCCCGACCCGGGCGCGGTAGGTCCGAACCCGACCCGGAATACCCGGGCACTCCTCTCGCCGGGCGGGGCCGGGTTCCCCGCGGAGTCACCGAGAGGTCATGGGATCGGGTTCCCCGGGAACTTCTCCGCGGACCCTTCCGTCCAAACCCGCATGACCACCACCGCCCGACTCCTCGCCGCGGCCTCGATTCTCGCCATCCTCGCCGGGTGCTCCTCCGCCGCCGACTCCGGCGCCGCCCTCCGTACCTCCGCCGGGCCGGCGCCCTGCCCTGCCCCGCCCCCGGGCGGGGCTCCCCTGGCCTGCGCGAATCCGGCCGAGGACGCCAAGGCCATGGGCCGGGTCGGGTTCGTCGCCCTCGAGGAGGCCCGGGATGGACTCTCCGGCGTTCGCGCCCCCTCCGAGACCCCCTCCACGGAGCAGTACGCGCACATCGACGAGAACCCGTTCCTGCGCGTCTCCCGGAACCCGCTCTCCACCTTCTCGGTGGACGTGGACACGGCATCCTACGCGGTGGTCCGCCGGTTCCTGAACGAGGGGCGGCTCCCCCCGGCGGGGGCGGTGCGCCTCGAGGAGCTCGTCAACTACTTCCCCTACGACTACGCCCCGCCGCGGGACGGGACGCCCTTCGCCGTGCACCTCGAGTCCGCCACCTGCCCCTGGAAGCCCGGCCACCGGCTCGTCCGGATCGGCATCAAGGGCCGCACCTTCGAGGAGGAGGAGCGCCCGGCGGCGAACCTGGTCTTCCTGGTCGACGTGTCGGGCTCCATGCGGCCCGCGAACAAGCTCCCGCTGCTCAAGGCGAGCCTGCGGATGCTGGCGGAGCGGGTCGAGGCCCGGGATCGCGTGGCCATCGTGGTCTACGCCGGGTCCTCGGGCCTGGCGCTCCCCTCCACGACGGGGGACCGCAGGCAGCAGATCCTCGACGCGCTCGACCGCCTCGAGGCCGGCGGGTCCACCAACGGCACGGCCGGGATCCGGCTCGCCTACCAGGTGGCGGAGCAGAACCTCGTCCGCGGCGGGACGAACCGGGTGATCCTCGCGACCGACGGGGACTTCAACGTGGGGACCACGAGCAACGACGAGCTCGTCCGCCTCATCGGGGAGAAGGCGAAGTCCGGGGTCTTCCTCTCGGTGCTCGGCTTCGGCACCGGCAACACCAAGGACGACCGGATGGAGGCGCTGGCGGACAGGGGCAACGGCAACTACGCCTATGTCGACACGCTGGCCGAGGGCCGCAAGGTGCTCGTGGCGCAGGCGGGCGGCACGCTCCACACCATCGCGAAGGACGTGAAGATCCAGGTCGAGTTCAACCCGGCGCGCGTGGCGGGCTACCGGCTGCTGGGCTACGAGAACCGGCTGCTCCGCGACCAGGACTTCCAGGACGACGCCAGGGACGCGGGGGAGATCGGCGCCGGCCACACGGTGACCGCGCTCTACGAGGTCGTCCCCGCGGGGGTCGAGGTCCCGGCCCCCGGGGAGGAGCCGCTCAAGTACCAGGAGACGCGCGAGAGCCCCGAGGCCGGGGGCCCCGAGATGCTGACGGTGAGCCTCCGCTGGAAGGAGCCGGATGGAGTGTCCAGCCGCCTCGCCCGGTTCCCCCTGGCGGACGAGGCGCGGGAGTTCGCCGCGTCCTCCACGGACTTCCGCTTCGCGGCGTCCGTCGCCTGCTTCGGCATGGCGCTCCGCGGGTCGGCGCACGGCTCGGGAGCCTCCTACGACACCGCGCTGGAACTCGCCTCGGGGGCGCTCGGCGCCGACGAGGGCGGTTGGCGTCACGAGTTCCTGGGGCTGGCCGGCAGGACGAGGTCTCTCGCGGCCCAGCCCCGCCAGGAGGTGGGCGGGGGGCTCTGACCCGGTACGGCACCGCTCCTCCCTGCGATCCCGGGCACCGGGCCCCTCGGGAATCCGACCTTCGGATTGAGACGGTCTCCGTCCGGGGGGAGAGTAGTATCCGGGGCTTCCGGACTCGATCCGCCGGTCGCAGGCCGGCAGGACGGAAGGAATCCCGTGATCCCAGGCCCTCGCATCCCGGCGCCTCTGCCGCTCCCCGCGAGGATGCTGCCTTGACCCCGCCCCGCAAGGGAACGGGAGCGACGGACGCGGACTTCATGGTCCAGGTCTCGCTGGTCCGCCCCTCGGTGGTGGCCGTGGAGGCGCTGGACGCCGCCGGGAAGCCCCTCGCCCGGGGAGCGGGCTTCTTCCTCGGGGAGGGCCGGGTCGCGACCGCCCGCCACCTCCTCGTCGGCGCCGCCTCGGCCCGGTGCCGGTTCCTCACGGGGCGGGAGTGCCCCGCCCGCGGGGTCCTCGCCGAGGACCCGGGGACCGACCTCGCGCTCCTCGCGGTCGATCCGCCCGAGGCGGGCCTGCGGCCGCTCACCCTCCACGAGCGCCCCGTCCACCGGGGCGACCGGCTCCTCCTCCTCACGCCGGCCCGCGCGCGGGACGAGGCCGTGTCCGAGGTCCAGGCCGGGGAGCCCGTGGAGATCCCCTTCTTCGGGGAGATCCTGGTCTTCCAGGGGAAGTGGCCCTCGGACTGCGCCGGGTCCCCGGTCCTGCGGCGGTCGGGGGAGATCGTCGCCGTGGTGCTGCCGAGGGTGTGCGTCCGGCGCGTCTTCCGGCGCGCCGTGGGCGCGGCGTCGGTCCGCGCGCTGCTGGACGCGGCGTCCCCGTCACCCCGCCCCTTCGGCCCGCTCGCCCCGGGTCCCATGGACGACTTCCTCGGCGGGGTCGCGGCCATGATCGAGGGCGAGGGCGCGGAGGCGCTCGCGGCCTTCCGCGAGGCCCCGGGCCCGGACGCCGCGAGCCCCGTCCGGTGGCTGCTCGCGGCGGAGGCGGCCCGGCGCCTCGGGGACATGGAGGAGACGACGGCGGCCCTCGAGAAGGCCTCGGCCGCCGACCCGGCCGACCACGGGACCCTCATGGCCCTCGGAGCGGCCAGCCTGCGCCACGGCCGGGTCTCCCAGGCGCTCGACGCCTACAAGAAGGTGCTCCGCATCCGGCCCGACGACCCCTCCGTCCACTTCCAGGTGGGGATCGCCTACCTGGACGGGGGGGAGAACAACCGGGCGCTGGACGAGTTCCGCATGGTGCAGAGCCTCCGCTCCGACTTCCCGGGGCTCCACCTTCGAACCGGGGTGGCGCAGATGCGCCTCGGCCGCGCGCTCGGCGCCATCGAGTCCTTCCGCCTGACGGCCAGGGCGGACCCGGGGGACCCCGAGGCCCACTTCCTCCTGGGCGAGGTCTTCCTCGACCTGGGGAGGGGGCAGGACGCCGTCGCGGCCTACCGGGAGGCCCTGCGGATCGACCCGGACTACGCCGACGCCCACGCCGGCCTGGGCCTCGCGAGCCGCGACCTCGGGTGGCTCCAGGAGGCGGCCCGCGCCTTCCAGGAGGCCGCGCGCCTGCGGCCCGCCGACTCCCTCTCGCTGCGGAACCTCGGGCTCGTGCTCGACCGCCTGGGGAAGTCGCGGGACGCGCTCGACGCCTTCCTCCGTGCGGTCGCGGTGCGCCCCGAGGACGCGGAGGCCCACTTCCAGATCGGGCTCGTCTCCCGGAAGATCGAGGACTTCGAGGGGGCCGAGAGGGCCTTCCGCAGGGTCCTGGAGCTCCGGCCGCGGGACGCCGACGCCCAGTTCCACCTGGGGTTCCTCTACCGGGACCAGGGCAAGAAGGAGGAGTCGGCGGCCGCCTTCCGGGAGCTGACCGCGCTGCGCGGGAGCGACGCCCAGGCCTTCAACAACCTGGGGAACGCGCTCGCGGCGCTGGGGAAGGACGAGGAGGCGGTGGAGGCCTTCGGGCGCGCCGTGGTCCTCCGCCCGGACTACGCCGAGGCCATCGTGAACCTGGGCTCGGGCCTCCGCCGCATCGGGCGCACCGAGGACTCCGCGAAGGCGCTGCAGGAGGCGGTCCGCGTCCTGCCCGAGCACCCCCGGGCCCACTGCTCGCTGGGGGAGTCCCTTCTCGCCCTGGAGAAGAACGCGGAGGCCGCGGTCGCCCTGAAGAAGGCCCTGGAGCTCCAGCCGGGGATGCCCGAGGCGCTCTACCTCTTCGGGCTCGTCCAGGTCCGCGTCGGGGACCGCACCGCGGCCTTCGAGGTGTACAAGCAGCTGAAGCCGGTGGACCCGGAGAGGGCCGAGCGCCTCTTCAAGGAGGTCTACGGCTAGGTCCGCCTGGCCTTCACCTCCTCCCCGGAGCTGGCCCTGGGCATCGCCCGGGCGCGGCTCGCGGGAAAGTGACGGGTCGGGTAGGATCGCCGCCGCCGCCGATGGAAGGGGCGTCCCCTGCGATTCCGGGGGCCGTCGGGCAAGGGAGATAGACCTCTTGAAGTCGTCCCTCCGGGAGACCGAGGCGCCCGGGTCGCCGGACGCCCTCGCCGGGTCCGTCGACGCCCGTCCTCCCGCCCCGGGCGCGCTGGCCGTCCGGGAAGCGCTTTGCCGCCTGCACCGCCCGTTCTGGGTCGTGGAAGGGGAGGGCGGCCTCGCGGTGCGGGAGACCGAGCCCCCGCGGTCCGCCGGCCGCGCCGCCTTCGTCCCCCCCTGCCTCCCGGAGCACCTCGGGGACCGCTCCTTCCTGCGGGACCACGGGCTGCGCTACGCCTGCGTCTCCGGAGCCATGGCCAACGGGATCGGGTCGGTCGAGGTGGTGGAGGCCATGGCGCGGGCCGGGATGCTCGGCTTCTTCGGGTCGGCCGGGCTCGACATCGACACCGTCGCCGGCGCCGTGGATCGGCTGCAGGGCGGCCTCGGCGACCTCCCCTTCGGCGTCAACTTCATCCACAGCCCGGGGGAGCCCGGCATCGAGGAGGCGCTCGCGGACCTCCTGCACGACCGCGGCGTGCGGCTCGCCGAGGCCTCGGCCTTCCTCGACCTGACCCCCGCCATCGTCCGCTTCCGCGTCCGCGGGATCCGGCGCGGGGCCGACGGGCGCGTCGTCGCCCCGAACCGCGTGATCGCCAAGGTCTCCCGCGTGGAGGTGGCGGCGAAGTTCCTCGCCCCGCCGCCCGAGAGGATCCTGCGCGGGCTGGTGGAGACCGGGGGGATCACCGCCGAGGAGGCGCGGCTCGCGGCGGAGATCCCCACGGCGCAGGATCTCACCGTCGAGGCCGATTCCGGCGGCCACACGGACAACCGCCCGCTCGTGGCGCTCGTCCCGACGATGCAGGCGCTCCGGGACCGCCTCCAGGAGCGCCACCGCTTCGCCGCGCCTCCGCGGGTCGGCGCCGCCGGGGGCGTCGCCACGCCGGCCTCGGCGGCCGCGGCCTTCGCCATGGGCTCGGGCTGGATCCTCACGGGCTCGGTGAACCAGGCCTGCCGGGAGGCGGGGACCTCGGACGCGGTGCGGGAGATGCTCGCGGCGGCCGAGCAGGCCGATGTCGCCATGGCGCCCGCCGCGGACATGTTCGAGATGGGGGTCCGGGTCCAGGTCCTCAAGCGCGGGACCATGTTCCCCATGCGGGCCCAGCGGCTCCACGACCTCTACCGCGCCCACGAATCGCTGGAGTCGATCCCCGCGTCCGAGCGGGAGTCGCTCGAGAAGGCGCTCTTCCGCGCGCCACTCGGGGAGATCTGGGGCGCCACGCGGGACCACTTCCTCCGCCGCGACCCCTCGCAGGTCGAGCGGGCCGAGCGCGAGCCGCGCCACCGCATGGCGCTCGTCTTCCGCTGGTACCTCGGCATGTCCTCCCGCTGGGCCAACGCGGGTGAGCCGACGCGGCGGCTGGACTACCAGGTCTGGTGCGGCCCCGCCATGGCGGCCTTCAACGAGTGGGCGCGGGGCTCCTTCCTCGAGGACTGGAGGAACCGGCGCGTGGCCGTCGTGGCGCTGAACCTCCTCCACGGCGCGGCGGTGCTGCTCCGGGCGCAGGCGCTCCGGGCCCAGGGGGTGGATCTGCCGCCGGAGGCCGTCCGCGCCGTGCCGGAGCCTCCCGAGGTTCTCGAGGGGAGGGTCCGCCCATGAGCGGATCCGATCCCCGTCCTGAGAAGCGCCCCGAGCCCGTGGCCATCGTGGGCCTCGCGGCGCTCTTCCCGAAGGCCGAGGGGCTGGACGCCTACTGGGCGAACCTCCGCGACGGCGTGGACTGCATCGAGGAGGTGCCGGCCTCCCACTGGAAGCCGGAGGAGTACTACGACGCCGACCCGAGGTCCCCCGACCGCACCTACGCCCGCCGCGGCGGCTTCCTCCCGGCGGTGCGCCTCGACCCCCGCGACCTCGGCGTCTCCCCGAACGCGCTGGAGGCCACGGACTCCGCGCAGGTCCTGGGCCTCGAGGTGGCCCGCCGGGCGCTGGAGGACGCGGGGCTCGGCGCCGGGGGCCGGGCCTTCGACCGGGACCGGGCGAGCGTCATCCTCGGGGTGACGGGGACGCTCCAGCTCGTGGTCCCGCTCGGGGCCCGCCTCGGCCACCCGCTCTGGCGGAGGGCGCTGCGCGAGGCCGGCGTCGAGGACGCCCGGGCCGAGGAGGTCGTGCGCCGCATCGCCGACGGCTACGTGCCCTGGAAGGAGGACTCCTTCCCGGGGCTGCTCGGGAACGTGGTCGCGGGGCGCATCGCGAACCGCCTCGACCTCCACGGGACGAACTGCGTGGTGGACGCCGCCTGCGCCTCCTCGCTCTCGGCGCTCCACCTGGCGCTCCTCGAGCTCGCCGCCGGCCGCTCCGACCTCGTCGTCACGGGGGGCGTGGACGCCTTCAACGACGTGTTCATGTACATGTGCTTCTCCAAGACCCCGGCGCTCTCCCCGACCGGGGACGCGCGGCCCTTCGACGCCGCGGCCGACGGGACCACCCTCGGCGAGGGCGTGGGGATGATGGTGCTCAAGCGGCTCTCCGACGCGGAGCGGGACGGGGACCGGATCTACGCGCGCATCCTCGGCGTGGGGTCCAGCAGCGATGGGAAGGGCGAGGCCATCTACGCCCCGACCGTAGCCGGGCAGGCCCGGGCGCTGCGCGCCGCCTACCGCGCGGCGGGGGTCTCCCCGGCCACGGTGGAGCTGGTCGAGGGCCACGGCACCGGGACGAAGGTGGGGGACGGGATCGAGCTGCAGGCGCTCACCGAGGTCTTCCGCGAGGTGCGGCCGGAGGGGACCTGGTGCGCACTGGGGTCGGTCAAGTCCCAGATCGGGCACGCGAAGGCCGCCGCAGGGGCGGCGGGGCTCCTCAAGGCCGCGCTCGCCCTCTACCGCAAGGTGCTTCCGCCCACGCTCAAGGTGACCCGCCCGCTGGAGGCGCTCGCCCGCGGGACGACCCCCTTCCATCTCCTTGCCGAGAAGCGCCCGTGGCTCCCGGCGAAGGGCCACCCGCGCCGCGCCGCGGTGTCGTCCTTCGGCTTCGGCGGGAGCAACTTCCACTGCGTTCTGGAGGAGGCGGGGCCGCTCCGCGCCTCGGCCGACGAGGACGGGGCGGTGCAGGTCATGCCCTTCGCCGCGGACTCGCGCGAGGAGGTCGCCACGGCGGTCGCCGCATTCCCGCGGGACCTCCCCTGGCCGGCCTTCCGCGCCCGGGCGGCCGCCGCGCGCCGCGCCTTCGACCCGCGCCTGCGCTGCCGCCTCGTTCTCTGCGTCGAGCGGGGCCGGACCGACCTCGCCCGCCTGCTGGAGGGCGCGCGCTCCCTCCTCGAGAAGCCCGGGGCCCGGACCTCCTGGAGCACGCCCGACGGGGCCCACTACGGCGAGGGGGAGGCCGCGGGGCGCCTGGGCGTGCTCTTCCCCGGGCAGGGCTCCCAGTACACGGGGATGCTGCGCGACCTCGCGTGCCGCTGCCCGGAGATGCTGGAGACGCTGGCCGAGGCGGACGAGGTCTTCCAGGCGAATTCCGGCCCGGGCTCCGACCGGCGGCTCAGCGACCACATCTACCCGCCCTCGGCCTTCGACGACGGGGCGCGGGAGGCGCAGGAGGCGGCGCTCCGCGCGACCCAGGTGGCCCAGCCGGCCATCGGCGCCGTGAGCCTGGGGGCGCTCCGGGTGCTCGAGGAGTTCGGCGTACGGCCCGACGCGGTCGCGGGCCACTCCTACGGGGAGCTGCTGGCGCTCTGTGCCGCGGGGCGCTACGACGCGCGGGCGCTGCACCGCCTCTCGGGGCTCCGCGGCCGCCTCATGGCCGACGGGAGCGCCGACCAGGGGGCGATGCTCGCGGTCCAGGCCCCCCTGGAGACGGTGGAGAGGGTGCTCCGCGAGGAGCGGCTCGACCTCGTCGTCGCCAACCGCAACGCCCCGAGCCAGGCGGTCGTCTCGGGCGCGACCCCGGCCATCGAGAGGGCCGCCGCGACCTTCGCCGGGCGGGAGATCCGGGCGAAGCGCCTCCCCGTGGCGGCCGCCTTCCACAGCCCGCTCGTGGCCCACGCGCGCGAGCCCATGCGCGCGGCGCTCCGCGACACGGTGATGGGGCCCCCGCGCATCCCGGTCTACGCCAACGCCACGGCCCGCGAGTACCCCGCGGACCCCGGGGAGGCGGCGGAGCTGCTGGCGAGCCAGCTCGCCATGCCCGTGGAGTTCGTGCGGATCGTCGAGAACATGCACGCGGCCGGGGTGCGGACCTTCCTCGAGGTCGGGCCCGGGGCGCGTCTCTCCTCGCTGGTGGGCGCCATCCTGCAGGACCGGCCCCACGATGCCCTGGCGCTGGACGCGTCCTCGGGGAGGCGGTCGGGGGCGGCGGACCTGGGGAACGCGCTCGCGCATCTCGCGGCGCTGGGCCACGCGGTGGACCTCCCGCGCTGGGACGGCGCGCCCCCGGAGGCCCCCCCCGCGCGGCCCGGCTTCACCGTGGAGGTCTCGGGCGCCCCCAGCCCCCGGACGACGCCGGTGCGGCCGACCACCGCCCTCCCTCCCGCGCCCGTCCCGGCGGCGGCCGCGCCGGCCGCGGCCTCCGGGATCTCCGGCGTCCCCGCGGCGGCGCTCTCCGAGGCGCTCCGCCTGGCGCGGGAGAACATGGCCGCCCTCCAGGAGGTCCAGACCCGCACGGCGGACATGCACCGGCTCTTCCTCGAGGGCCAGGACCGGGTGCGCCACGCCCTCCAGTCGCTCCTCGAGCAGCAGGTGCGCTCGCTCGGCGGGGTCGCCCCGGCGGCGGCCGCGGCGGCCTTCCTCGCCATCCCGCCGGCGCTGGTCGGGGGCTCGGCGAGCGCTGCTGCAGCGTCGCAGGTTGCCGCGACGGGGATTCGCGAGCCGGTACCGATGGGACCTCTCCCGGCGGAGCAAGCTCCGCCGCCACAGGGACTCGACGCCGTCGCCGCCGCGCTGCTCCAGGCCGTGGCGGAGAAGACCGGCTACCCCGCCGAGATGCTCAACCTCGACATGGGGATGGACGCCGACCTCGGCATCGACTCCATCAAGCGCGTCGAGATCCTGTCGGCCCTCCAGGAGCGGATCCCGGGCCTCCCCCCGGTCCGCCCCGACCGCATGGGCTCCTTCCGGACCCTGCGGGACGTCGTGGGGTTCCTGGCGGGGGGCGAGGGGGCTTCTGGTGCGGCGCAGCTTGCCGCGCCGGGCCTCCGTGTCGGTACCGATTCCCGAATCCCCGGCGCAGCAAGCTGCGCCGCTACGGGGACACCATCCTCCCGCGTCGCCGATGTCCTCCTTCAGGCCGTCTCCGACCGCACGGGCTACCCCGTGGAGATGCTCGGGCTGGAGATGAGCCTCGACGCCGACCTCGGGATCGACTCCATCAAGCGCGTCGAGATCCTCTCGGCGGTGCAGGAGAGGCTCCCCGGACTCGCGGCCATCCGGCCCGACCACCTGGGGAAGTTCCGCAACCTCCGCGAGGTCGTCGAGCACCTCGCGGGCGGCGATTCGAAGGCGGTTCCCGGCCGCTCCCCCGGGGGCGCGGGCCCCGTCGCTGCGGGGGCGGGATCCGCCCCGCCTGCGATCGCGATTCCGCGGCAGGGGGCGGGGGGTTCGTCGTTGAAGCCGGCGCAGCAGGCTGCGCCTCCGCAGATCCCGGCGCAGCAGGCTGCGCCGCTGCAGAGGCTGGTCGTCCGTTGCGTCCCCCATGTCCCTTCGGAGGCGCAGGAGGCGGTCCGGGTCCGTCCCGGCGACCCGGTTTGGGTGGCGGGGCCCCGGGGGGACGCGTTCTCCGCCGCGCTCGCGGAATCGCTCCGTTCCCGCGGCCTCGACGCCCGGGCCGTTCCCCCCGGGGGCCCCGCGGAGACCCCGGACCGCCTCGGCGGGCTCGTCCTGGTCGCTCCGGAGGGAACCGACGACGCCGCGGTGAAGGGGGTCTTCGGGACCCTGCGAAGGGCCGCCGATCCGCTGCGCGCCGCGGCTCGCGACGGCGGGGCCTTCCTCGCCACGGTCTCGCGGATGGACGGCTCCTTCGGGTTCGCGGGCGGGGAGGAATCCGCGGCCCGCGGCCTCGCCGGCGTCCTCAAGACCGCCGCCCGCGAGTGGGAGGGTGTGGCCTGCCGCGCGATCGACCTCGACCCGCGATGGACCGGCGCCCCCGCGGCGAACGCCGTGGCCGCCGCCGTCCTCGCGCGCGGCCCCCTCGAGACCGGGCTCGGCCCGGGCGGGGCCGTAATGCTCGCGGCCGCCGGGGAGCCGCTCCCCGCCGATCCCCCGGCCCTCCCTCTCCGCGGGGGCGAGGTGGTGGTCGTCACGGGCGGGGCCCGGGGCGTCACGGCGGCCTGCGCCCTCGCGCTGGCCCGCGCGGCGCGGCCGACCCTCGTCCTCCTCGGGCGGAGCCCCGCCCCGGGGGAGGAGCCCGCGTGGTTGCGGGGCCTCGCGGCCGAGGCCGAGGTGAAGCGCGCCTTCCTCGAACGGTCCCGGGGCCGGGCCTCGCCGCGGGAGGCGGAGGCGGCCTGGCGGGAGTGCGCCGCGGCGCGGGAGATCCGCGCCGCACTGCGCGGGATCGAGGAGGCCGGGGCCCGGGCGATCTACCTCCCGGCCGACGTCCGCGACGCCGCCGCCGTCCGCGCGGCGCTCGACGGCGTCCGGCGGGAGCACGGGCCGGTCGTCGGCGTCGTCCACGGCGCGGGGGTGCTGGCCGACGCGCCTCTGGACCGCAAGACATCCGAGCAGGTGGACCGCGTCTTCGGGACCAAGGTCGAGGGCCTGCGCTCGGTGCTGGACGCCGTCGGAAGGGACGACCTCCGCTTCCTCGCCGTCTTCTCCTCCTCGACGGCCCGCCTCGGACGCGCGGGGCAGGCCGACTACGCCGCCGCCAACGAGGCGCTGAACGCGCTGGCCCGCGCCGAGGCTCGCCGGCGTCCCGGGTGCCGCGTCGCCGCGCTCGACTGGGGCCCCTGGGCGGGCGGGATGGTCACCCCGGCGCTGGCGCGGATGTTCGAGGCCGAGGGCGTGGGGCTCATCCCGCTCGAGGCGGGGGCGGAGCACCTCCTGGCGGAGATCGCCGCCGCCCGCCCCGGGGAGTGCGTGGAGGCGGTGGTCCTCGGGCCGGCTCCCGGAGGCGCCGCGCCCGTGTCGACCGCCGCCCCCGTCGAGGTCAGGGTGCACGAGGCCCCGGCCCTCGAACGCGCCTTCGAGCTGGAGGTGGACGAGGCGCGTTTCCCGATCCTCCGCTCCCACCGCCTCGACGGTCGTGCCGTGGTGCCCGCGGCCCTCCTGCTGGAGTGGATCGCGCACGGGGCCCTGCACGGGAACCCCGGCCTGGCCTTCCACGGCGTCGAGGAGTTCCGGGTGCTGAAGGGCATCGCGCTGGAGGGCACGGCCGCGGCCAGGGTGCGGGTGCTCGCCGGCCGCGCCGCGGTGTCCGGGGATTCCCTCGCGGTGCCCGTGGAGGTCCGGGGAGGCCGCGACCCGGGCGAGCGGATCCACGCCCGGGCCACGGTGCTCCTCGCCGAGGCGCTCCCGCCGGCCCCGGCGGCGCGGCTGCCGGCCGCCGCGCCCACGACCGCCTCCCGCCTCGACCCCGGGGCGGCCTACCGCGAGGTCCTCTTCCACGGGCCGGACCTCCGCGCCATCACCGGAATCGAGAGCCTCGACGCCGCGGGGGCCGCCGTGGCCGCCCGCGCGGCGCCGCCGCCGGGGGAGTGGATCGCGCGCCCGCTCCGCGGCTCCTGGATCGCCGACCCCATGGCGGTCGACGCCGCCTTCCAGGCCGCCATCCTCTGGAGCGTCGAGGCGTCCGGGGCTCCCTCGCTCCCGACCGGCTTCGCCCGCTACCGCCAGTACCGGCGCGCCTTCCCGAGGGAGGGGGTGCGCGTGGCGCTCGCCGCCCGCGGGGTCCGCGAGCACGAGGGGCTGCTCGACATCGAGTTCACCGACGCCTCGGGCGCGCTGGTCGCGCGCATGGAGGGCTTCACCTGCGTCGTGGACGCCTCGCTCCGCGGGGCGTTCCGTAGCCGGGGCCCGGCCTAGCCGATGGACCGGCCGCGCGCCGTCGCCGTCGTCGGGATGGGCGGCGTCCTCCCCGCGCGGGATGGCTGGTGCGGGCTCGACGGCTTCTGGCGGATGGTGGAGGCCGGGGAGTCCGCCGCCCGCGAGGTCCCCCCGGGCCGCTGGCGGATCTCCCCCCGGGACGCCTACGACCCCGAGCGCGGGGCGCCGGACCGCGTGTACTCCACGCGGGCCTGCTTCGTCGAGGGGTTCCGCCTCGACCCGCGCGGCCTCGCCCTCGACCCGGCGCTCGTCGCGGCGCTCGACCCCGTCTTCCACTTCGCGCTGCACGCGGGGCGGGAGGCCTGGGAGTCGGCCGCCACCGCGGGGCTCGACCGGTCGCGGGTCTCCGTCGTCCTCGGGAACATCGCGCTCCCGACCGACGCGGCCTCCGCGCTCGCCGAGGAGTCGCTCGGCCGGCTCCTCGAGGAAAAGGTGCTGGGGCGGCCTTCGGAGCGCCCCCGCCCGTGCCCGCACCCCCTCGACGCCCGGCCCGCGGGGCTCCCGGCGGCGCTGCTGGCCCGGGCGCTCGGCCTCGGCGGGGGGGCCTTCACGCTCGACGCCGCCTGCGCCTCCTCCCTCTACGCGGTGCAGATCGCCATGGAGGAACTCCGTGCGGGCCGCGCCGACGCGGTGCTCGCGGGCGGGCTCTCCCGGGCCTCGAGCCTCTACACGCAGATGGGCTTCTCGCAATTGAGGGCGCTCTCCCCCCGCGGCGTCTGCGCCCCCTTCGACGCCTCGGCCGACGGGATCGTCGTGGGGGAGGGCGCGGGGGTGGTCCTCCTGAAGCGGCTGGAGGACGCGCTGCGCGACGGGGACCGGATCCACGGAGTCCTCCACGCCGCGGGGCTCTCCAACGACCTCCAGGGGAGTCTTCTGGCTCCCAGCAGCGAGGGGCAGCTCCGGGCGCTGCGGCGCGCCTACGCGGCGGCGGGGTGGGACCCGGGGAGCGTGGACCTCGTCGAGTGCCACGCCACGGGGACGCCCGTCGGGGACGCCGAGGAGCTGCGCTCGCTCCGCGAGCTCCGGTCCGGCGCGACGGCTCCCTGCGTGATCGGATCGGTGAAGTCGAACGTGGGCCACCTCCTCACGGGGGCGGGGGCGGCGGGGCTGCTGAAGGTCCTCCTGGCGCTCCGGCACGGGGTGCTCCCGCCGACGGCGAACGTGCGGGCGCCCGTCCTGGACGGGGAAGGGATCCGCGTCCTCGCGAGGGCCGAACCCTGGAGGCCCCGCTCCCCGGATCTCCCGCGCCGCGCCGCGGTCAGCGCCTTCGGGTTCGGGGGGATCAACGCGCACCTGCTGGTGGAATCTGTGCCGTTGCCTGCGCCGTCGAAGGTGGCCGCATCGGCAGGGGGATGTGCCTCCACAGGATCTGCAGAGTGCGAGTCTGGAATGCCTGTCTCCGGCGCTGTTCTCGAGGTTTCCTCCAGCAAGAAGGCGCAGGAGAAGGCGCAGATTGCCATCACCGGCATGTCGGCCCGGTTCGGGCCGTGGCAGTCGCTGCGGGCCTTCCAGGAGCGGGTCCTCGGCGGGGGCGGTGCGGTGGCCGCGGCGCGCGAGGGACGGTGGTGGGGAGAGCCGTCGTTCCCGGGCCACTTCATCGGGGAGATCCGGGTCCCCTGGGACCGCTTCCGGATCCCGCCGCGGGAGCTGGAGGAGATGCTCCCCCAGCAGGTCCTCATGCTGCTCGCGGCGTCCGACGCACTGGAGGACGCGGGCGCCCGGACGGAATCCCCGGATCCCTCGACCGGCGTCTTCGTCGGGATGGAGCTCGACCTCAACTCGACGAACTTCCACCTCCGCTGGTCGCTGCTGCCCGAGGCGCGGCGGTGGGTCGCCGAGCGCGAGCCGGGCCTCCCGGCGGCCGAGGCGGAGGCCTGGGCGCGGCGGCTTCGGGACGCGGCGCACCCGCCGCTCACGGCGAACCGGACGGTCGGGGCCCTGGGCGGCATGGTGGCGAGCCGCCTCGCCCGCGAGTTCCGGTTCGGCGGCCCCTCCTTCTCCCTCCAGGCGGGGGAGGCGAGCGGGCTGAGGGCGCTGGAGGCGGCGGTCCGCGCGCTCCAGCGAGGCGAGATCGACCGGGCGCTCGTGGGGGCGGTGGACCTCGCCGGGGACCCGAGGGCCGCGCGGGCGGCCGACGCGCTCCGCCCCTTCTCGCCCTCGGGGGTGGCGCGCCCCTTCGACGCCCGGGCGGACGGCGCGGTCCCGGGGGAGGGGGCCGCCGCGCTCGTGCTCCGGCGCCTCGAGGACGCCCTGGCGGACGGGGACCGCATCCACGCGGTCGTCCGCGGGATCGGGGCCGCCGGGGGGGGAGGAATCGAGGGCCCCGACCCGGCCGCCGTCGAGCGGGCCTTCGCGCTCGCCTACGGGGACGCCGGGGTGGACCCGGGCACCGTGGCCTACCTGGAGGCCCACGGGAGCGGGAGCCCCGTGGAGGACGCGGCGGAGGCGCGCGCCATGGCCTCCTTCTTCGGCCGGGCCGCGAACCGGGCGCCCTTCGCCGTCGGGAGCGCCCGGGCCGACGTCGGCCACGCGGGGGCGGCCTCGGGGCTGGCGTCGGTGGTGAAGGCGGCCCTCTGCCTGCGGCAGGAGATCGTCCCGCCGCTCCGGCACCTGCGCGCGGCCCGGGCGGAGCTGGCCGAGGCCGCCGAGCGGTTCCTCCTCCCCCCGGAGGCCCGGCCCTGGATGCGCGACCGGGCCGACGGCCCCCGGAGGGCGGGGGTCACGGCGATCGCGCTGGACGGCAACGCCGTCCACTGCGTGCTGGAGGCGCACGAACCCGCGGCCGAGACGCAGGAACAGGCGCAGGATCTTCTCCAGCCGCTCGGCGCCCGGGAGGAGGCGCTCTTCGCCTTCGAGGCCGACCGGGCCGACGGGGTCGCGGAGGGGCTGGCGCGCCTCCGCGACTTCGCCCGGGGCGCGCCGGAGGCGAACGTCGAGGCGCTGGCCCGGCGCTGGTTCGCGCGCCATCCCGCCGACCCCTCCCGCGCCTTCGGCGCCGCGGTCGTCGCGCGGAGCCGCGGGGAGCTGCAGGACCTCGCCGAGGCCGCCCTGAAGGCCGTGCGCGAGGGGGGCGGCCCGTCCGGGGACGGGAACGGCATGGCGTCGCCCCGGGGCCGCGCGTCGGACCGCGTCTTCTGGTCCCCGGAGCCGCTCGGGGGCGAGCTGGCGCTCGTCTTCCCGGGCTCGGGGAACCACTTCCCCGGGATGGGGCGGGACCTCGGGGTGGAGTGGCCGGGGGTGCTCCGCGCGCAGGACCGCCGCACGCTCCACCTCCGGGGCCAGCTCGCGCCCGAGGTCTTCTGGAGCGCGGCCTCGCGGGAGGACATCGAGCGGGACCACCGGGCTCTCATCTTCGGGCAGGTGGCGGTCAAGACCGCGGTCGCCGACCTGCTCCGGTCGCTGGGCGTGCGGCCCGCGGCGGTGCTGGGCTACAGCCTCGGCGAGACGGCGGGGCTCTTCGCGCTCGGGGCCTGGACCGACCGGGACGGGATGTTCCGTCGGATGCGGGACTCGACGCTCTTCACCCGCGACCTTGCCGGGCCCTGCAACGCGGCGCGCAAGGCCTGGGGCCTCGGCCCCGAGGAGCCGGTGGACTGGGTGCTGGGCGTCGTGGACCGGGACCCGGAGACGGTCTCCCGCGCGCTCCGGGGCCGCCGCCGGGCCTACCTCCTCATCGTGAACACTCCGGCGGAGTGCGTGCTGGGCGGCTCGCGGCCGGAGGTCGAGGCGCTGGTCCGGGACCTCGGCGGCACCTTCCACCCGGTGCGCGGCGTCACGACGGTCCACTGCGAGGTGGTCCGCGAGGTGGAGGCGGCCTACCGCGACCTCCACCTGCTGCCGACGACGCCGCCCGCGGGGGTGCGGTTCTACTCCGGGGCGCGGGGCGGGACCTACGAGCCCGACCGGGAGAGCGCGGCCGACGCGGTGACGGGGCAGGCGCTCGACACGCTCGACTTCGTCCGCATCGTCGAGGCCGCCTGGGGCGACGGCGTGCGCGTCTTCCTCGAGACCGGCCCCGGGGCCTCCTGCACGCGGATGATCGCCCGGATCCTCGCGGGGCGGCGGTTCCTCGCGCGGTCCGTGTGCGTCCCGAACCAGCCCGGGGTCTCGACGGTGCTCCGCGGGATCGGGCACCTCCTCTCCGAGCGGGTGCCCGTGGACCTCGCGGCGCTCTACGGCGGCGAATCCCCCTGCGTCGGCCACCGGGTCCCGGCGGAGGTCCCGGCCCGGACGATCCGGATCCGGCCGGGCGGGGATCCGTTCGATCCCCCCCCGATGCCGACCTCCTCCTCCGCGCCGGAGAGGCTGGTCGAGACGGTGCCTGCGCCGGCCCCCGTGTCGACCCTCCCTGGCCGCGCGGCGATGCCCTCGCCCGCCCCCGCGGCGGCGCTCCCGCCCGGACCGGCCGCGGCGCTCTCCGCGCTGGCCGCCTCCTCGGCGGAGGCGCACGAACTCTTCCTGCGGATGGACGAGGAGCTCCGCCGTGCCATGGCGCAGAACGCCGCCTGGCAGCAGGCGCTCGCCGGGGCGCTGGAGGGGTCGGGCGCGGCCGTCGCCGTGGCTCCGGCGCCCCCGCAGACTCCGCGGGCCGACCGGAGCCCGTCTCCGGACGGGCCACCTTCCGTCTCCGCCGCCCGGGCCGGGTCGGTCCATGCCGCTGTCGCCCCGGCGGCGGAGTCCAGGGCGCAGGAGCCCTTCATGGATTACGCGGCCTGCCTGGAGTTCGCCCGCGGCTCCATCGGGAAGGTGCTGGGTCCCGGCTACGCCGGGGCGGACTCCCACCCTACCCGCGTCCGGCTCCCGGACGAGCCGCTGTTGCTCTGCCAGCGGATCCTCTCGGTGGAGGGCGAGCCGCGGTCTCTGACGCACGGCCGCGTCGTCACCGAGCACGACGTCCACCCCGATGCCTGGTACCTCGACGGGGGGCGCATCCCCACCTGCATCGCCGTCGAGGCCGGGCAGGCGGACCTCTTCCTCTCGGGCTGGCTCGGCATCGACGCGGCGACGAAGGGGCTCGCGGTCTACCGCCTTCTCGACGCGGTGGTGACCTTCCACGGTCCGCTCCCGCGGGCCGGGGCGCGGCTTCGCTACGACATCCGCATCGACCGGTTCTTCCGGCAGGGGGAGACGCACCTGTTCCGCTTCCGATTCGAGGCCGCCGCGGACGGGGAGCGCTTCCTCACGATGACCGAGGGGTGCGCGGGGTTCTTCACCCCCGCGGAGCTCGCCGCCGGGCAGGGGATCGTGAAGCCGCGGGTGGAGCGGCGGGCCGCGGGTGCCTCGAAGCGGCCGTCCTGGATGCCCCCCGTGCCGGAGGGGGAGGGGGCGCTCGACGGGGCGCAGCTGGAGGCGCTCCGCCGCGGCGATCTCGGGGGCGCCTTCGGGCCGCCCTTCGACGCGCTCCCGCTGCGGAGCCCCGCGCGGCTCCCGGGCGGAAACATGACCCTGATCCACCGCATCCCGCTCCTCGACCCCCGCGGGGGCCCCGACGGGCTCGGCCTGGTGCGCGGCGAGGCCGACATCCATCCCGACGACTGGTTCCTCGCCTGCCATTTCGTGGACGACCGGGTGATGCCCGGGACGCTCATGTACGAGTGCTGCCTCCACACGCTCCGGGTGCTGCTGGCGCGTCTCGGGTGGACAGGGGAGCACGACGCGGTGGCCTTCGAGCCCGTCCCGGGCATGGCGGGGAGGCTCCGGTGCCGCGGCCAGGTCGTGGAGACGACGAAGGTCGTCACCTACCAGGTCGTGGTGCGCGAACTCGGCTACGGGCCGGAGCCCTTCTGCGTCGCGGACGCGCTCATGTTCGCGGACGGGAAGCCCGTGGTGGAGATGACGGGGATGTCGCTGCGGATGGCGGGGAGTTCCGAAAGGGACCTCATGGAGATGTGGGCCTCGGCCTCCCCCGGCGCGGCAGCGGACAGGGAAGGCGCGGATGCCCCGAAGAAGGCGATCTACGACGGCGACCGCATCCGGGCCTTCTCCAACGGGAAGCCGTCGGAGGCCTTCGGGGATCGCTACCGAGCCTTCGACGAGGAGCGGGTGATCGCGCGCCTTCCGGGCCCTCCCTACCAGTTCCTCGACCGGATCACCGCGGTGGAGGGGGAGCCCTGGAGGATGGCAGCGGGGGCGGCGGCCGAGGCGCAGTACGGGGTCCCGGGGCGGGAGTGGTTCTTCGAGGCGGAGCGGCACGCGCTCCTGCCCTACGCGGTGCTGCTGGAGATCGCGCTCCAGCCCTGCGGGTGGCTCGCGGCCTACATGGGCTCGGCGCTGACGAGCGAGACGGACCTCCACTTCCGGAATCTCGGCGGCGAGGCAATCCAGCACCGCGAGGTGACTCCGGCGTCGGGGATCCTCACGGCCCGCGTGCGCTGCACGGGGGTCTCCTCCTCGGGGGGGATGATCATCCAGCACTACGACCTGGCGGTGCTCGACCGCCGGGGGCCGGTGTACACGGGGACCACCTACTTCGGGTTCTTCTCGGGGGAGTCGCTGGCGGACCAGGTGGGCCTCCGGGACGCGAAGCCGTGGACGCCGTCGGCGGCGGAGGCCGCCCGCGGCCGCTCCTTCGAGTACCCGCGGCACGACCCGTTCCCCGGGGACATGCTCCGGATGATCGGGCGGGTGGAGCTCTCCGTCCCCGACGGCGGGGCGGCGGGGCTCGGGTTCCTGCGGGGCACGCTCCCGGTGGACCCCGAGGCCTGGTTCTTCCGGGCGCACTTCTTCCAGGACCCGGTCATCCCGGGGTCGCTGGGATTGGAGTCCTTCCTGCAGCTGCTCAAGGTCGCCGCCGTCGAGCGGTGGGGGCCCGGGCCCTTCGCCCCCGTACTCGGGACGAAGCATGCCTGGCGCTACCGCGGCCAGGTCGTCCCCCGGGACCGGCTCGTCACCGTGGAGTGCTCCGTTTCAGCCGCCGACGATGCGCGGCGGTTGCTGACGGGCGAGGGCTACCTCTCCGTGGACGGGCGGACCATCTACGGGATGAAGGGGTTCGGGATCCGCCGCCCCGGGGCGTGACCTCGAAGCGCCGTCCCCCTTGCCGCCCCCGCATCCCGGGGGGACCATGGACCCGCCGGCAGGGCCACCTTCCCCGGAGGTCGCCATGGTGATCGCCGCGGAACTGCGTCCCCACCAGGTCGTGCGGATGGACGACCAGGTCTGGCGCGTCCTCGAGGTGAAGGCGCACGGGGGAGGCGCCCAGACCCGCGGCGTCGTCCACGCCCGGTTCCTGAACGTGAAGACCCGCAACGAGACCGAGCGCCGCTTCCGCCCCGAGGACCGCCTCGAGGAGGCGGAGATCCAGATGAAGTCGCTCACCTACTCCTACCGCCACGGGGACGAGTACCACTTCCTCGACCCGCGGACCTACGAGACGACGCCCGTCCCGGCCGCGCTCCTCGGGCCCTTCCTGCCCTTCCTCACGGACGAGCTCCCCGTCCAGATGGAGTTCCTCGTGGGGGAGGTCATCGGCTGCCGCTTCCCCGATTCCGTCGAATTGAAGGTGGCCTCCACGGGGCCGACCCACCACCAGGCCGAGGCCAACGTCTGGAAGGACGCCTTCCTCGACAACGGGATGACGGTCAAGGTCCCTCTCTTCGTCGAGACCGGGGACCGCATCCGCCTCGACGTCCGCACCCAGAAGTACCTGGAGCGGATGCGGAAGTAGCCCCTGCGGAATCCACCCCCCGGGGGGAGTCCCGCAGCGTACCCTATCCCCGTGCGCTACACACGCTCCTGCATCGAGTCCTTCGGGTACGAGCTGGCCCCGGTGGTCGTGACCTCCGCCGAGCTCGAGGCGCGCCTGGAGCCGCTCTACCGGGACCTCCACCTCTCCGAGGGGCAGCTCCAGGCGCTCACGGGCATCGAGGAGCGCCGCTGGTGGGAGCCGGGGACGAGCGTCAGCGAGGGCGCCGCGGCGGCGGCGAAGAAGGCCATCCGGAACGCGGGCGTGGACCCCGGGACCATCGACGCGGTCATCTACGCCGGCGTCTGCCGGGAGCAGTTCGAGCCGGCCACGGCCTGCCGCATCGCCGCCGCGATCGGCGTCGCGCCGCGCGCCGCGGTCTACGACGTGAGCAACGCCTGCCTCGGCGTCATGAACGGCATCGTGGACCTCGCCAACCGCATCGAGCTGGGCCAGATCCGCCGCGGGATCGTCGTCGCCTCGGAGACCGCCCGCGAGATCAACGAGGTGATGATCCAGCGCATGCTCGAGAACCGGACCATGGAGTACTTCACGCGGGGGCTGACGACGCTCACGGGCGGCTCCTCGGCGGTGGCGGTCCTCGTGGGGGACGCCGCGGGCCGGGAGGGGGCGGGGCGGCGCGTGCGCGGCGGCGTCCAGCAGACCGCGCCCGAGTTCCACGGGCTCTGCACCTGGGGGCTCCAGAGCGACGGGAACGGGAAGGTCCTGCCCTTCATGAACACCGATTCCGCGTCGGTGCTCAAGTACGGCGTGGAGCTGGGGATGCGGACCTGGCGGGCCTTCCTCGAGAAGGCGGGCTGGGCCCGGGAGCAGGTGGACCGGATCATCTGCCACCAGGTGGGCTCGGGGCACCAGGAGTCGATCCTCCGGGCGCTCGGAATCCCGCCCGACCGGGACTTCCCCACCTACCGGTGGCTCGGGAACATGGGCACGGTCTCGCTCCCGCTCACCGCGGCGCTGGCCGAGGAGCGGGGATTCCTCAAGCCCGGGCATCGGGTGGGCCTGCTGGGAATCGGCAGCGGGCTCAACTGCATGATGCTCGCCATCGAGTGGTGACGGGGACGCCCCCCTTCCCGAACCCCGGCCTCTACCCCTTCCAGGGACGCGCCTTCGACCGCGGCGGCGGAATCCGGATGAACTACCTGGACGAGGGGACCGGCCCTCCGGTCGTGATGGTGCACGGGAACCCCTGGTGGTCCTTCTGCTGGAGGGGCCTCTTCCTGCGCCTCCGGGATCGCCACCGGTGCCTGGCCCCGGATCACGTGGGGTGCGGTCTTTCGGATGCTCCTCCCGACCGGGACTACGCCTACACCCTCGCCACCCGCGTCGCCGACCTCGATTCGCTCCTCTCCCACGCCGGCGTGGAGGGACGCGTCTCCCTCGTCCTCCACGACTGGGGCGGGATGATCGGCATGGCCTGGGCGGTGCGGCACCCGGAGCGCGTGGAGCGCATCGTGGCCATGAACACGGCGGCGTTCCGGCTCCCGGCGGGCAAGCGGCTCCCGCGGGAACTGGGATGGGTGCGGGGGCCGCTGGGGCCGCTGCTCGTCCGCGGGCTGAACGCCTTCGCCAGGGGGGCGGTCCGGCGCTGCGCGGTGAAGCCCCTTTCTGCTGCCGTGCGCGGGGCCTACCTCGCGCCCTGGCCGTCCTGGAATCGCCGTCGCGCGGCGTTGCGGTTCGTCCAGGACATCCCGCTCGGCCCCGGGGACCGTTCCTGGCCGGTCCTCGAGGAGACGGAGAGAGGGCTCGAGAGACTTCGGGACCGGCCGCTGCTTCTCTGCTGGGGGATGCGGGACTTCGTCTTCGACGGGGAGTTCCTCGCCGAATGGGTCCGCCGGTTCCCGGGCGCCGAGGTCCGCCGGTTCGAGGAGGCGGGGCACCTCGTGATGGAGGACGCCGGGGCCGAGGTCGAATCCGCCGTGGAGGGGTTCCTCGGGGGCGCGCGGTGACGGGGGAGGCGGTCGTCAACATCGCGACCGCGCTGGCCGACGCGGCGCGGCGGGACCCGTCCGCCCCGGCGCTCATCCTCCCCGACGGGTCGCGGGTCTCCTACCGCGACCTCGACGCGGACGCGGACCGGATTGCCCGGGGCCTCGCCGCGGCGGGGGTGGTGCCCGGCACGCGGACGGTCCTCATGGTCCCGCCGGGGCGGGAGTTCTTCCCGCTGGTCTTCGGCCTTTTCCGCGCGGGGGCGGTGCCCGTCGTCGTGGACCCGGGGATGGGCGTGGCCCGGATGAGGTCCTGCCTCGCCGAGGCCAGCCCCGGGGCGTTCATCGGGATCGCCAGGGCGCACGCGGCGCGGGTGTTCCTCGGGCTCGGTGGCTCCACGGTGCGGATCAGGATCGGTGTGGGAGGCTGCTTCGGCCTTGGCGGACTCTCCCTCGCGGAGGTGCGGAGGAGGGGTGGCGGCGGCGGCGTGGCGCCGCTGGCGACGAAGGCGTCGGACATGGCCGCGATCCTCTTCACGAGCGGGAGCACGGGGCCGCCGCGGGGGGCGGTCTACACGCACGGCAACTTCGCCGCGCAGGTGGAGATGGTGCGGCGCACCTTCGGCATCGAGCCCGGGGAGGTGGACCTCCCGACCTTCCCGCTGTTCGCGCTCTTCGACCCGGCGCTCGGGATGACGACGGTGGTGCCCGAAATGGACCCGGCGCGGCCGGCGCGGGCCGACCCGTCGAAGATCGCCCGGGCCATCCTCGAGAACGGCGTGACGACGATGTTCGCGTCGCCGGGGCTGTTGGACCCGCTCTCCCGGTATTGCGAACTGAAGCAGGTCCGGTTCCCCTCGCTCCGCCGGGTCATCTCGGCGGGGGCCCCGGTCTCCCCGCGCATCGTGGAGCGCATGGCGAAGGCGCTCCCCGAGGGCGCCCTCCTCCACACCCCCTACGGAGCGACCGAGGCTCTCCCTGTCGCCAGCATCGATCACCGGACCATCCTCGGCGAGACCCGGGCGAGGTCCGCCGAGGGAGCCGGCATCTGCGTCGGGAGGCCCGTCGCGGGCGTCGAGGTCCGCTGCATCCGCGTGGACGACGGGCCCATCGCCTCGTGGACGCCGGACCTCGAGGTTCCTCGGGGGACGCCGGGCGAGTTCTGCGTCCGCGGCCCCCAGGTCACCGCCGGGTACTTCGCCCGCCCCGACGCCGACGCGCTCACGAGGATCCCCGACCCCGCCGGCGGTTTCTGGCACCGGATGGGGGACGTCGGGTACCTCGACGATTCCGGCCGGGTCTGGTTCTGCGGCCGGAAGTCCCAGCGCGTCCGCACCGCAGAGGGCGACCTCTACCCCGACCAGTGCGAGGCGGTGTTCAACGAGGAGATGATCGTCGATCGAACGGCGCTCGTCGGCGTCGGGGATGTGGGTCGGCAGCTACCCGTCCTGTGCTTCTCCGCCCCGGCCTTCAGCCACGAACCCACGGGCGACGAGTTCACCACACGCCTCTCCGGCGAGGGCAGGAAGGCGGCCTGCACGCGGGTGATCGAGGACTTCCTGCGATTCCCGACGGAACTTCCCGTCGACTCCCGCCACAACGCCAAGATCCAACGCGAGGCGCTCTCCCGCTGGGCGGCGAAGCGGCTGGGGGAATCAGGGAGTTGATCGTCCTCCGCTGTACACCCCCCACCGTCTCCGGAGGCTGCAGGGCACGACCGCGGCCCCGCCGCGGAGGCGGGTATCATGCTCGACATGCGGAAGCGGCAGTACACGGTCGTCTTTGAGCCGCAGCCCGAGGGGGGGTACACGGTCACGGTCCCCGCCCTGCCGGGGTGCATCTCGGAGGGAGACACCCTCGAGGAAGCCCGCCGGATGGCCGCAGACGCCATCAAGGGCTACTGTGAGTGCCTCCTGAAGGACGGCCTGCCGATTCCCGGGGACACCCGGCGGCCTCCCCGCCTCGAAAAGGTAGCGGTCACGATCACCGGACACTGACGGCCGTGTCGCGGCTCCCTGCGCTCCGCCCCCGGGAGGTCCTCCGCGCCCTCGGCCGGGCCGGCTTCCGCGTGCACCATCACATGGGAGGCCATGCCTATCTCCACCATCCCCAGGATCCCGCCCTGCACGTGTCGGTGCCCATCCACCCGGGGGACGTCAAGCGGGGGACGCTCCGGGCAATCCTGCGTCAGGCCGGGCTGTCGGAGGAGGAGTTCATCCGGCTGCTCTGAGGTTCGCGTACGGGGGAAGCCGATTCCGACCCCTACAGGTCGAACTTCACGCCCTGCGCGAGCGGGAAGTCCTTCGACCAGTTCGTGGTCGAGGTCTGCCGGCGCATGTACTGCTTCCAGGAGTCGGACCCCGCCTCGCGACCGCCGCCCGTGTCCTTCTCGCCGCCGAAGGCGCCGCCGATCTCCGCGCCCGAGGTGCCGATGTTGACGTTGGCGATGCCGCAGTCGGAGCCCTCGGCCGAAACGAAGCGCTCGGCTGCCCGGACGCTGTCCGTGAAGATCGAGGAGGAGAGCCCCTGCGGCACCTCGTTGTGGTGGCGCAGCGCCTCGTCGAGGTCCGCCACCTCGAACAGGTACAGGATGGGCGCGAAGGTCTCCTCGAAGGACATCCTGAAGCCGAGAGGTGCCCGAACCACGGTCGGCTCCACGAAGCAGCCGGGACGGTCGAGTCTGTTACCCCCGCAGAGGACCTCTCCCCCCTCCCTCCGGATTCGCGCCATGGCCGCCTCGAAGTCCGTCACCGCGCTCCCGTCGATGAGCGGGCCGCAGAGGGTGGCCGGATCCAGCGGGTCGCCGACGCGGATCCGCCCGTAGGCGGCGACGAGCCGTTCCGTGAACCCCCGGGCGATCCCCCTCTGCAGGAAGAGCCGCCGCGTGGAAGTGCACCGCTGGCCCGCCGTTCCCACGGCGCCGAAGAGGACGGCCCGGAGCGCGAGTTCGAGATCCGCGTCATCCATCACGATGACCCCGTTGTTCCCGCCCAGTTCGAGGATCGACCGCCCGAAGCGCGCGGCGACCCGGGCGGCGGCGGCCTTCCCGACGGCGCAGGAGCCCGTGAGCGAGACCAGCGGCACGCGCGGGTCGTCGAGCATGGCATCGCCCACCTCGGCCCCGCTCCCGACGACGAGGTTGAACACCCCGCGCCAGCCGGTCAGCATCAGCACGCGGTCCACGAGCCGGCTCACCGCGAGCGCGCAGAGCGGCGTCGGCGAGGCCGGCTTCCAGAGCGTCACGTCGCCGCAGGCCCCGGCGAGGAAGGCGTTCCAGGCCCAGACCGCCACGGGGAAGTTGAAGGCCGTGATGACGCCGACGGTGCCGAGAGGGTGCCACTGCTCCACCATCCGGTGGCGGGGGCGCTCGCTCTGCATGGTGAGGCCGTGCAGTTGCCGCGAGAGGCCGACCGCGTAGTCGGCCATGTCGATCATCTCCTGCACCTCGCCGAGGCCCTCGGTGAGGATCTTCCCGTTCTCGAGCGAGACGAGCGTGCCCAGGTCCTGCTTGTGCCGGCGCAGCTCCTCGGCGATGAGGCGCACGACCTCGCCGCGGCGCGGCGCGGGCTCCATCCGCCAGCGGGGGAAGGCGGCGAGCCCCGCGGCCACGGCGGCCTCGTAGTCCACGCGCGAGGCCCGGGCGATCCTGGCGATCACCGTCCCGTCCGCCGGGTTCACCGATTCCAGCGGCTTCCCCCGGCCCTCCCGGAAGGAGCCGTCGTAGACGCCGGGGTTCAGTCCCTCGGGGTCGATCCCGAGGCGCGTGAGCAGCGCGCGGGTGTCGGTCATGGAGGCATTCTAGGCCGCCGTCCTTGGAACGGCCCGGGGAGAGCGGGTATAGATCACGCGGGGTCGGCGCGCGGTCCAGGGAAAGGGGGGAGCGATGCGGCGGTTCGTCCGCGGCGTGGCGGTGGCGTTCCTGCTGGCGCTCGGGGCCGCGCCGGCCCCGGGGAAGGCTGCCTCCTCCCTGTTCGTCTACGTCCACGACCGCGGCTCCACGGACAGGGTCTTCGGCTTCTCCCTGGACACGGCGGCGGGGAGCCTCGATCCCCTGCCGGGCTCCCCCTTCGCGGGCCCGGCCGATGGCGGGGGCGACTGCGGGGGCTACTGCAACACGCTGGCCTTCTCGAAGAAGCGGAAGATGCTCTTCTCTGGGCACAGGGAAGGCGTGACGGCTTGGCGGGTAGGGGAGGACGGGGCGCTCACCCTCGTCGAGGGATCGCCCTTCGGGACCGAGACGAACTGGGGCGTGGCCGTCGTGGAGAAGGGGAAACGGGTCTTCGTCTACAGCGGGCTGGAGCAGTCCGACATGATGGCCGGGTACGAGGTGCAGGCCGACGGCACGCTCGTCGCGATTCCGGGGGCGTCGGTGGCGGCCGGGGACGGTCCGCTCGGGGTGAGGGCATTCAAGAACCGGGTCGTCGTCCGCAACGAGAGCGATGCGACTGTCTCCTCCTATGTCGCCGGCGCCGACGGCTCGCTGACGGAAACCCCGGGCTCGCCCTTCTCCACGGCCCCCGTGTTCGGGTGGTCCGTGGACCTGGACCCCCGGGGGCGGTTCGCCTTCGTCTCGGACGAGTCCTCCGCCGCCGTCCACGTGCTTGCCGTGGACGGCCGGTCCGCCGCACTCTCGGAGGCCGCGGGCAGTCCCGTGACGGCCCCGTTCACCGACTGCGGGGGAGGCACCGCGGTCTCGAAGAAGCTGGCCGTGGTGGGGGGGTACGACGGCGCCACGGTCCAGGTCTACTCCCTGGGGAAGGACGGGAGCCTCGCGCCGCTCGGGGAGCCGCAGGCCCTGGGTCCCAACGTGGGGCTCCGGGGCCACGCCTTCGACGCGGGGGGGCGAAACCTGGTGGTCGCCTTCGACTCCTCGGTGCGGGTGTACGCCGTGGACCCGGACACGGGGGAGCTGGACGAGTACGACAACGCGACCATCCCCGGCCAGAGCGTGAACGACCTGGTGATCGTGAAGCCCTAGCGCGACCGCTGCCGTACCCTCTCCCCGATGCGCGTGCTGGTGACGGGGGGGACGGGGTTCCTCGGGCGGGCCGTGGTGGACCGGCTCGTCGCGAGGGGGGACGCCGTGCAGGTCCTCGCCCGCGGGCACCTGGGGACCGACCTCCCGGCGGGGGTCCAGCTCTTCCGCGGGGACGTGGGCGACCTCTCCAGCGTCGCCGACGCGGCGCGGGGGTGCGAACTCGTCATCCACACGGCGGCGCTGGCCGGGATCTCCGGGCCCGTGCGGGACTTCCTCCGGGCCAACGTCGAGGGGACGCGCAACGTGGTGGAAGCCTGCCGCCGCCACCGGATCCTGCGCCTCGTCCACACCAGCACCCCGAGCGTCGTTTTCAACGGGATGGACATGGAAGGGGTTACCGAGTCCGTGCCCTTGGCCTCCCGTTTCGAGGCCGCCTACCCCGCCACCAAGGCCGCCGCCGAGAGGATCGTGGTGGAGGCCAACGGGCCCGACCTCGCGACCGTGGCGCTGCGGCCGCACCTCGTCTGGGGCCCCGGCGACCACCACCTCGTGCCCCGGATCCTCGCGCGGGCGCGGGCGGGGAGCCTGCGCCTCGTGGGCGATGGCCTGAAGAGAGTGGATTCCACCTACATTGACAATGCGGCCGACGCCCATCTCCTCGCGGCCGACCGCCTCGCGCCGGGATCCCCCGTGGCGGGGAAGGCCTACTTCATCTCCAACGGGGAGCCGCTCCCGATGCGGGACCTCCTCGACCGCATCCTCGCCGCGGCGGGGCTCCCGCCCGTCACCCGCAGCGTCTCCCCCGCGGCGGCGGTGCTCGCGGGCCGGGTGCTCGAGACGCTGCACGCGGTCCTCGGGAGGGAGGGGGAGCCTCGGATGACCCGCTTCCTCGCCCGGGAGCTCTCCACGGCTCACTGGTTCGACATCTCGGCAGCGCGCCGGGACCTCGGCTACGAGCCGCGGGTCACCATCGACGAGGGGATGAGGCGGCTGGAGGCCTGGGTCCGGGGAGGGGGCGCGTGACGGACCGCGTGGACCTCTGGAAGGCGCCGCTGGAGGCCGGCGACGCGGCGCTGGAGCGGTACCGGGGGACGCTCTCCCCCGCGGAGAGGGAGCGGGCGGCCCGGTTCGCCTTCGACCGCGAGCGCCAGGCCTTCGTCGCGTCGCGGGGCCTCCTGCGCCGGGTCCTCTCCCGCCTCGCCGGGGCCCCGCCCGGGACCCTCCGGATCGAAGAGGACGCGCTCGGCAAGCCCCGGCTCGGAGGCGAGTGCGGCCAGGGGCGGGTCCGATTCAACGTGAGCCACTCGGGGGGGCTCTGGGCCTGCGCGGTGGCGCTCCATCGCGAGGTGGGGCTCGACATCGAGCGCATCGACCCCGCCCGGGCGGGGGACCGCATCGCGGAGCGGACCTTCTCTCCCTCCGAAGTCGTCGCGCTCCGTGCGCTCCCGGAGGGCGAGCGGGTCGCGGCCTTCCACCGCTGCTGGACCCGGAAGGAGGCCTACCTCAAGGCCCGGGGCTTCGGGATCTCCATCCCGCTCGACTCCTTCGAGGTCACCCTCGGGCCCGGGGAGCCGGCGCGCCTGCTGGCCACACGCCCGGACCCCGCGGACGCCGGGCGCTGGAGCCTCGTCGATCTCAACCCCGGCCCCGGGTTCGCCGGTGCGCTCTGCGTGGAGGGGAGGGAGGGAGCCGTGGTGCGGTGGAGAGGCCTCAGGGTCTGAAGCAACAGGTCGGGTTCAGACTCTCACCACCCACACCTGCTCCTTCCCGTAGGCGGGGGGCGAGCCCTGGAAGTCGGAGTACTCCGCCTCCACCTCGATCCCTGCCCGCGCGAAGAGGTGGCGCATCTCGTGGCGGAAGGACCACCGGAGGCTGAGGATCTCGCTCTCCTCGAGGAGGACGGCCCCGCCGGCGTCGTGCTCCCGGAAGGTCCACACCTCGCGCATCACCTGGCGGACGGGGTCCAGTGTGCGCTCGCCGATGGCGACGGTCACCCGGGTGCCCCGGTCCGGGTGGACGACGTCCTCCAGCCGCTCGTGCGGGGGCCGGGAACCCGGGACCAGGTACTCGTACTTCGGGTCGAAGAGGTCGAGCACGAGCCTCCCCCCGGCGCGAGGTGGCGGCGGAAACCGGCAAGGCTCGCCATCTGCTCCTCCGGCGTCAGCAGCGCCTGGAACGCCCGGAAAGGGACGATGGCGAGGGGGAACACCCGCCCCAGGTCGAACTCCCGGAGGTCCCCGGCGACGAAGGTCGCCCGGCCCGCCGCGTCGGCCGGCATCCCGCTCCGCTTCGCCTCCGCCCGGGTTCGCATCCCCGCCGAGAGGTCGAACCCGACTACCTCCACCCCGGCCCGGGCGACCTCCCAAGCGACCCTCCCGGTTCCCGAGGCCCCCTCCAGCACGGGCCCCCCGCACTCCCGCGCCAGGGCGACGTACCACTCCGCGTCCCCCGCGAGGGAGGTCCCCGGCGCGAAGGTGGTCGCGTGCATGGCGTCGTAGCACTCCGTGTGGAGGCCCGGGCGTCCGTAGAAGGGGGTCATGGCGGCCATGGGAGGGGGCATCCTACGGTCGCGTGCCGGACTGTCAACCCCGGCCGTGGAATTCCCCGCGGGGGAGTGAGAAAGTCACACCGTTTCCCCATCTCCGCGCCGCCTCCGCCTTGGCCCGGCTCTTGCACTCCCCCCGCGGACGGGCGGCCCCGAACCGAGGGGGACGTGCCGCTGCTCGCCCAGCACTTCCTCGACCGGTACGCCGCGGAGTTCGGCTCCCCGGTGCGGCGCTTCTCCACGGCGGCGCTGGAGGTGCTGGAGGCCTACCGGTGGCCGGGGAACGTGCGGGAGCTGCGGAATGCGCTCGAGCGCATGGTGCTCCTCGCCCGCGGCGAGGAGCTGGGCGTGGACGACATCCCCCGGGAGATCCTCGGCTCCCGCGCCGCGGGCCCGTCCCCCGAGGCCGGGGGGGACGGGAGCGCCCCCTTCGTGCTGCCGCCCGGGGGCGTGGAGTTCGAGGCGCTCGAGCGGAGCCTCGTCGAGCAGGCGCTCCGGCGCACGCGCGGGAACCAGACCAAGGCGGCGCGCCTGCTCGGCATGAACCGCGAGCAGGTCCGCTACCGCGTCGAGAAGTTCGGCCTCCGCGAACTGCTCGAGGCGAAGGAAGAGTAGTACCGAACCCGACCCGTCCTAACCGGGGTTGGGCCTCCCGTTGCCGAGAACCCGGGTATTAGGGGTCGGGTTCAGTACACCCCAGAATCGACGCGGGCAGGGGACGCCGGCGCGCCCCCCGCCCGGTGAGGGAGACCACCTCCCTCGTTGAGACGGGGAATCTCAAGCAAGAGATGTGCCGCCGGGATCCAGAGGGTGGAAGCGGGGGACGAATCGGTTCCGCGGGGATTCCTCAGGGGCGGGGGGGAATCTCGTGCGGGACCGCGGCCGCCGGCTTGACGCCGGACAAGGCGCAGCGCACCTCGTCGGGGGTGCATTCGCGGGGCGCATATCTCGTGTCCAGGATCCCCCCGACCGTCCCCTTCCGCGCGAGGTGGAAGGCATAGTGGGCGTGCAGGCACTTCATGTGCCTCAAGTCGCGGACACCCCCGATGCCCGAGTCCCGAAGGACGCCCTCGGCCCCCTCGAGGGCTGCCGTCTTCAACCCCTCCGGATCCAAGGCCCCATGCCGCTCCTCCGCGTACCGGGCGTGGTCCCTTTGGACACGGGCCGCGAGAACGGGGTCCTGGGCCACCTCCCCCTCCAGCCTCCCGACGAGGCCCGAGGCCTCGAGGCGCGAGATCTGCTCGACGAGGATGGGGCAGGTGAGCCAGAACCGTGTGGGGAAGGGCTCGAGGCCCTCCTTCCCTCCGCGGCGGGGGACGAGCGGGTCCACGGCGACCACCGTGGGATACCCGTAGGCGCACCGCGCCTCCACGCGGACCATCCCGCGGGGCCTCCTGCCGATCTGCCGTGCCACGACCTCCTCGTCCGGAGTCATGGCGGGGATCCTAGTCCTGCCCCCTGATTCGCTCCAATCCCGGCACCGGCCCGTCAACACTGGCGCCCATGGCCGACGGCCCCGCGGTGAGGCTGGAGGGCGTCTGGAAGGGCTACGCCTCGCCCGAGGGGAAGGTCGCCTTCGCCTTCCGACCCTGGGAGGTCCCGGGCGGGGCGCAGGTGGCGATCACCGGGGACAGCGGCTCAGGAAAGACCACGCTCCTCCACCTCATCGCCGGGATCGTGGTTCCCGACAGGGGCCGCGTGGAGGTGCTGGGCCTGGACCTGGGTGCGCTCCCCGAGGCGGCGCGCGACCGATTCCGCGGCTCCCGCATTGGGCTCGTCTTCCAGTCGCTGAACCTCTTCCAGCACCTCACCGCGCTGGAGAACCTGCTCGCGGCGCCGCTGCTCGCGGGGAAGGCCTCCGCGGAGGATCGGGGACGCGCCCGGGCGCTCCTCGCCCGCGTCGGACTCGAGGGCCGCGCCTCCCACCGCCCGTCGGAGATGTCGCTCGGCGAGCAGCAGAGGGTGGCCATCGCCCGGGCGCTCATGAACCGGCCGGCGCTGCTGCTGGCCGACGAGCCCACCGGCAGCCTCGACGCCCGGCGGGGGGATGAGCTCCTGCGCCTCCTTCGTTCCTCCGCGGAGGAGGCGGGAGCCACGCTCCTTGTCGTGACCCACGACGAGGCCGTCGTCCGCGCGCTGCCGCAGTCGGTCCGCATGCAGGACCTCTACGCCCCGGCGGCGGGGCCGCCGTGACGCCCCGGACCCTCGTCCTGCGCTCGCTCCGCCACAGGCGCCTCGCAACGGCCCTCTCGGCGCTCTCCGTCGCGCTGGGCGTGGGGCTCGTCGTCGGCATCGGCACGCTCCGGCGCGAGGCGCGGTCCCACTTCCAGAACGCGGCGGTCTCCTTCGACCTCGTGGTGGGGCCCAAGGCGAGCCCGCTCCAGATCGTGCTCTACACGGTCTTCCAGATGGACGAGGCGCCCGGCACGATCCCGGTGTCGGCCTACGAGCGCCTGCGCGCCGACCCGCGGGTGAAGGTCGCGCTCCCCTGGGTGGTGGGGGACTCCTACCGGGAGTTCCGGATCGTCGGGACGAGCGAGGCCTTCTTCGGCCAAGAGGTGCGCGGCGGCGTCCCCGTCGCCTGCGCCTCGGGGGTCCCCTTCCGCCCCTTCGACCCGGCGCGGCGGGAGTGGGAGGCGGTCCTGGGATCGACCGTAGCCGCGGAGACGGGGCTCCGCGCCCACGACACTTTCAGCGCGGTGCACGGGCTGGATTCGAAGGGCACCGGCACCGAGCACGAAGAGGCGCCGTGGCGGGTGGTCGGAGTGCTCGCGCCGACGGGGACGCCCGTGGACCGGGCCATCTGGATCCACTGGGAGGCCTTCTTCGCCATGGAGAGGCACGACCCGACGGCCGGGCGGGGGGCCGGAGCGGAGCGGCGGATCTCCGCGGTCGTCCTGAAGGCGGCGAACCCGGCCTTCGCGAACCTGCTCTTCTTCGAACTCCGCTCCTCGGAGGACCTCCAGCCGGCGCGCCCCTTCGTGGAGGTGCGGCGGCTCTTCGACATCGTGGGGAACGCGGACCGGCTGCTGCTGGCGGTGGCGGCGCTCGTCGTCGTGGTGGCGGCGCTGGGGATCCTCGTCTCCATGGCGAGCGGGATGCGGGAGCGCCGCCGCGACCTCGCCATGATGCGGGCGCTCGGCGCCCCGCGGCGGCTGCTCGCCGCGCTCATGGTGGCGGAGGCGGGGACGGTGGGGCTCTTCGGGGCGGCGGGGGGGTGGCTTCTCGGCCACGGGATCGTGGCGGCGGGCGCGTCGGTCCTCACGGAGTGGAGTGGCGTCCGCGTCCGGACCCTCGCCTTCGCGCCGGAGGAGATCCTCGTCGTCGCCGGTGCGGTCGGCCTCTGTGCGCTCGCGGGGTTGCTCCCGGCGGTGATGGCCTACCGCGCGGACGTCGCAACCGGGCTGGCGCCAGAGTCTTAGCGCCGCACTTGCGGACATGTACAAGCTATAAGTGCACTTTTAGCTTGTACGGGAGTTCTTCGTCGTTGCTGGAGGCGCGGAAGCGGGGCATCGGCTGTTCCCCGAATGGAGGTTGCCATCCCCCCCGCCTTTCGGTTCCCATTGGGGACAGATTGAGGTCGGCGTCAATTCCGAGGCGAGGGAGACGCGCATGGAAGCAAACGACACGCTGCCACACCTGTGCGCGGCCTTCATCTGTGAGAAGGTGTTGGAGGGCAAGGACGGCACCCTCTCCGCCATCCGCCTCATCGACCAGTTCTTCTCTCGCACCCCGCCTGCCCCGGGCCAAGAACAGCCCCCCGTCGTGGCACAGGGGTTCCTGGTCGTGGGATTCAAGGCAGGCGATGCCCGTGGGCCGAGGAAGGTCACATTGGAACTCAAGGACCCCGAGGGGAAGGTGCTCCACCAGTTCGCAGTGGACATGGTCTTCGCAGAGCCGGAGACCGGCCACAACATCATCGCCCAGATCGCCATCCAGCTCCCCAAGCCGGGGATCTACTGGTTCGATGTCCTGGTCGGGGCAGTCCGAGTCACGCGCATCCCCATTCACTTCAAAGCGACTCGGCCCGTAGAGGAGCCTAGCCCGCCACCAGCAGCGGGATAACTCTAGACGCCGTCCCTCTGCCAATCAGGTCCCGTTCCGGTTCGCGCGGAATGGGGGGGCCAGTTCTGGTTCGAGCCTCTGACTCCCCGCGGTCGGGCAAACAGGCGGCAATGCCATAGGACCGCACAACGGCCTCCTCCCAGCGGGCCCAGCGCCCAAAGATGGTGCTGCCGGATTCAGCGACCTCCGGTCTCGTTGCCGTCTCTGTCCCTACCTGGATGATGGTGACGGACTCCGTCTCGGTTACCGGGAAGCAGAGGCGCGTGTTCTCGGGCCCCACCGCGCTGACGAGGAATGGGACGACTTCCTCGCCCCACAG
>Ga0247727_10003141_pt1 | contig 36918 bp, 22 predicted proteins | sample WisWelCaveWW1625_FD_202498 | JGI IMG/M metagenome (GOLD analysis project Ga0247727, IMG submission 202498) | Biofilm microbial communities from Wishing Well Cave, Virginia, United States - WW16-25 | ecosystem: Environmental > Aquatic > Deep subsurface > Groundwater > Cave microbial mat | place...
AACAGATGGAAACGCTGGATTTGAGTTCCTGGACTTTAGCGTTTTGCGGAGCCGAGCCGATTCGCCCCGAAACGTTGGAACGCTTCGCACGCGCCTTTGCTGGGTGCGGCTTTCGAAAAACAGCCTTCTACCCTTGTTTCGGCATGGCAGAAAGCACATTGATCGTTTCCGGTGGTGACGGTCCATCCGAACCGCGCACATTTACGGTGGATCGAAAATCCCTCGAAAGCGACCGCGTCGTTCCTGCCTCTGCAAACGATGCTGGTTCATTGACCATGGTGAGTTGCGGTCCACCGATCATAGACCAGAAGATCGAGATCGTTAATCCAGCGACCCTCGTGCGTTGTGATTCGAATCAGGTGGGTGAAATCTGGGTTTCCGGTCCCAGCGTTGCGCAGGGATATTGGGGCTTGGAGGAAGAAACGCGCAAGACTTTTCAGGCATATATCTCTGACACAGGTGAAGGTCCATTTCTACGGACGGGCGATCTTGGTTTTCTGCAAGACGGGGAACTCTTTGTCACGGGTCGTTTGAAAGATCTGATCATCATTCACGGAAGCAATCATTATCCCCAGGATATTGAGTTAACTGTAGAGTCTTCTCACCCTGCCTTGCAACCTGCGGGAGGCGCCGCGTTTTCAGTGACTGAGGACGGCAAAGAACACCTTGTAGTTGTTCAAGAGGTTACGCGCCAAAACAGACAGCCCGATGTTAATGAGGCGGCTTCAGCCATTCGTCAGGCAGTAGCGGAAAAGCATGACTTGCAAGTCTTCACCATTGTTTTAGTCAAACCCATCAGTATTCCCAAAACCTCCAGCGGGAAGATCCAGCGCCGCGCCTGCAAGACTGCCTTTTTGGATGGAGAATTGGATGTTGTGGGTGAGTGGCGAGCGAAACCCTCACCCCTAACCCCTCTCCCAAAGGGAGAGGGGAACTCTGGCTCCCTTCCCCCTTCGGGGGAAGGGCCGGGGCGTCGTGCTGAGCCTGTCGAAGCAATGAGGGCAGATGTGATTCAGTCCTGGCTGATCGCGCGCATCGCATCCATGCTCGAGATGGATACTGCGTCCATTGATCCGCGCCAGCCGTTTACGTATTACGGTTTGGGTTCGGTGCAAGCCATCAGCCTCACGGGTGACCTGGAAGTTTTCCTCAACCGCAAACTCGCTCCCACACTGGCTTGGGATTATCCAACCATCGAATTGTTGGCGAATTACCTCGCGAACGATTCTCAACCAGTCAAAGCAAGAAGTTCATCTTCCACTTTGACTCAGTCCGCTACAAAATTTACAAACGAGCCGATTGCGATCATTGGGTTAAGTTGTCGCTTTCCGAAAGCGGCCAGTCCGCAAGCCTTTTGGGAATTGTTGCGAAATGGAACGGATGCGATCAGTGAAGTGCCGCCGGATCGCTGGAATGTGGATGACTACTATTCATCGGGTGCTGCAACTCCGGGGAAGGTCACCTCTCGATGGGGCGGCTTCCTCGATGACGTGGATTTGTTCGATCCGCACTTCTTCGGGATTTCCCCGCGTGAAGCCGCGCGCATGGATCCCCAGCAACGCCTCCTTCTGGAAGTGAGTTGGGAGGCACTCGAAAACGCCTTTATCCCGCCTGCATCTTTAGCTGGGACTCGCACGGGTGTGTTCGTTGGCATCAGCAGTTACGATTATTCGCGCTTGCAATTTGATGACCCCGAACGAATCGACGCGTATGCAGGGACAGGCAACGCGCACAGCATCGCGGCGAATCGTTTATCGTATATTTTTGATTTGCGCGGACCAAGCATGGCGGTGGATACCGCTTGTTCATCGTCGTTAGTGGCGGCGCATCTCGCGTGTCAGAGTCTCCGAAGCGGCGAATCAGATTTGGGCGTAGTCGGAGGCGTGAATTTAATCCTGACTCCTGAGTTGACCATTACGTTTTCGCAAGCGCGGATGCTCTCTCCCGATGGACGTTGCAAAACATTCGATGCGAGCGCAGATGGTTATGTGCGCGGCGAAGGTTGCGGTGTCATCATTCTAAAACGATACTCGGATGCGTTGCGCGATGGAGATAACATCCTTGCGTTGATCCGCGGCTCCGCTGTGAATCAGGATGGCCGCAGTAACGGCTTGACCGCGCCGAACGGACTCGCTCAACAGGCGGTCATTCGCGATGCGCTTGCAAATGCAGGTGTCGCGCCAAATCAAATTGGTTATGTCGAAGCGCATGGCACTGGCACACCGTTGGGCGACCCGATTGAAATATCATCGTTACGCGCGGTGCTAGATGACGACCAAAGCAACAATCGTGTGTTGGTGGGTTCGGTAAAAACAAATATTGGGCATCTTGAGTCTGCGGCGGGGATCGCCGGGCTGATCAAGTCTGTGCTTGCACTGCAAAACGAAGCCATCCCGCCTCATCTTCATTTAAAAGAAGTTAATCCATATCTCTCGCTGGAAGACTCGCGGCTCGAAATTGGAACCTATCTGCGACCCTGGAAACGCCGCGACCAGCCGCGCTTCGCGGGCGTCAGTTCCTTCGGCTTTGGCGGTACGAACGCGCATATTATTCTTTCTGACCCTCCCTCCGTTGTAGCAAACGAAGCATCAGAAAATATTGAACGCCCGCGCCATCTTCTCACTTTATCGGCGAAGACAGAATCTGCTTTGCAGGAACTCGCTCAACTCACAAGCGATTATCTGGATATTACCCAACAACCGATTCAAGATATTGCCTTCACTGCCAACACAGGTCGTTCGCATTTCGAACATCGTATTGCAGTTCAAGCGGGCAACAAGGAAGAACTAAAATCAAATCTCGATGCATTCCTTACAAATTCAGAGTCACCTGTCATTTCAACAGGTCATGCGAAACCCGGAACACAACCGAGGATTGCCTTCCTCTTCACAGGTCAAGGCTCGCAATATGTTGGTATGGGAAAACAAATGTATGAAACACAACCGGTATTTCGTAACGCGCTGGATGAATGCGCTCAATTTCTGAATTCGATTCTGGATCGCCCATTGCTCGAAATCATTTTCTCCGCGGATAAAAATGATCCGACCATTCATCAAACCACATACACCCAGCCCGCGCTTTTTGCTTTTGAATACGCCCTCGCGCAGATGTGGCGTTCGTGGGGATTTGAACCGCATGCAGTTCTCGGTCATAGCGTTGGTGAATATGTTGCGGCTTGTATTGCTGGCGTATTCAGTTTGGAAGATGGTCTGCGTCTCATCACCGAACGCGCGCGATTGATGGGTGCGTTGCCTCACAATGGAATCATGGCGGCGGTCTTTGCTGATACGGCGCGTATTGCTGATGCTTTGAAACTCTATCAGGATAAAGTATCCATTGCGGCTGTGAACGGACCCGATAACACGGTGATCTCTGGCCAGAAGTCCGCGGTGCAGGCTGTGCTGGATGCGCTTACCAAACTTGGAATTTCATCCAAGCCGCTCAACGTGTCTCATGCGTTCCATTCGCCTCTTATGGATTCGATTCTGGATGACTTCGAATCAGCGGCGCGTCGGATTCAATTCTCCGCGCCTCGCTTCCTTCTCAGCTCGAACCTGATCGGTGAAATCCTCCAGCCTGATTCAATCCCGGACGCGTCCTATTGGCGGAATCACATCCGTGCCGAAGTGAAATTCTCTGCGGGGATGCAGTCTCTCGCGAGCTTGGGAATTGATGTCTTCATTGAAATTGGACCTGCCCCTGTTTTATCCGGTATAGGAAAGCGTTGCCTGCCAGACTCCAAAGCCGCCTGGTTGCCATGCTTGCGGCAAAATCAAGAAGATTGGCAGATCATTTTAGACAGCCTTGGCAAACTCTACGTGCAAGGCGCAGATGTTGATTGGGCTGGGTTTGATCGCGGATACCCGCGTAACAAAGTTGCATTGCCCAACTATCCATTTGAACGTCAACGCTATTGGCTTGAACAATCTATGGCAGGGGCGACCCGCCAGGATTTAACGGTCAAGACTCCAAAAAAGAATCTAGCGCAAACTATCTCGACCGATGGCATTGACGGGTCGCCTCTACAATCATCTCCGCGTTCCAATGGAAAGTCACAATCAGGGCATGAAGTAAAAGTTGATGGCGGGAATCATAAAAAGCCGCAGGCACAGTCTTTACAGAACAATGACTTAACTCATGAAACCCTCCTTTCCACTGACCCAGCCAAGCGCAAAAAAGTCTTGGAAGATTTCATCCAACGACAAGCCGCCCGCGTGCTGGGCATGGACTCGGCGCGCTTGAGTCTGAATCAGCCACTCGACACGCTGGGACTCGATTCGCTCATGGCGATGGAACTCAAGAACTCACTGGAAACAAAATTGGGAGTGCAGTTGCCGGTCTCCAGTCTGCTTCAAGGACCAACCATCTCCGGGCTTGTTATGCAAATTATGGAACATCTTGATGAGCCGGTTCACATAACTAGTATTCCATCCATGTCAACCGTAGACGCGGAAGGCATTCACCCGCTCACATACAATCAGCAGGCGATGTGGTTTCTTGATCAACTCATGCCGTCAGGAGTCTCATTCAACGTTTCCGGGGCGGTTCGTTTTCTCGGCGACCTTGACCGCGATGCCCTGCGCCGGGCTTTCGCGGGTTTAATAGCACGTCACTCTGTCTTGCGAACGACATTTCATGTGGTTGAAGGTCAACCCATGCAGAGAGTACATGAATTACTGCCTCTGCGGATGGAGGAAGAGGATGCAACCGGTTGGACAGAAGAGACTCTCCAGTACCATCTTGAAGACTACGCATTCCGTTCCTTTGATCTGGAAGGCGGGCCCGCATTCCGGGTTGTTCTCTTCCGACGGTCCGCAGAAGAGACTATTCTGCTAGTGGCTGTCCATCACATAATCACTGACTTCTGGTCAATGACCTTGTTGGCTTCCGAGATTATGGCGCTATATGCCGCGGAAAAAAGAGGACTGTCTCTAGACCTGCCACTTCTACGAACTTCCTACATGGATTTCGCTCACTGGCGTAACGAAATGCTGGCTGGTTCTGAAGGAGAGCGTCACTGGGAATACTGGCGTCAGCAACTGGCCGGTGAGTTGCCGGTGTTGAACCTTCCTACAGATCGGCCTCGCAAGCCAGTTCAAACATTCCGGGGCGAAACTCAGCATATCCACATAAACGCCGAAGTAACGCAAAAACTTAAAGAACTAGCCGCGGCAAACGGCGCAACTCTTTACATGACGCTACTGGCTGTCTTCCAAACACTTTTGCATCGTTACAGCGGACAATCCGATCTTCTAGTTGGATCAGCAATTTCCGGAAGAACCCATCCAGAGTTTGCTGGGCTGATGGGATATTTCGTGAACCCGGTCGGCATTCGTACCAATTTCTCTGAAGGCCCCAGTTTCACGGAACTTCTTGAGCAAGTGCGTCGAACAGTTCTGGAGGCCCTCGATCATCAGGATTTTCCTCCCGCACTCTTGGCAGAACGCCTGCACGTCCCTCATCGAGACGCGAGCCGTCCACCTCTGTTTGAAACTACATTCATTTATGAAAAGGCGCACATCGAGAGTGTGCGCGGATTGAATTCTTTTGCGCTCGGAATACCCGGCACCCGCATTGAAATGGATGGACTGACTCTCGAATCGATGAGCTTGTTGCATCAACCCTCGCAATTCGACCTCACACTGATGATGGCGGAAACCGGCGACGAATTGTCCTCGGCTTTCATCTACAACCCAGACCTGTTCGATGCTGACACCATACAGCGAATGTTGGGACAATTCCGCACACTGTTGCAAAACATTGTCGCTGATCCGTACCAGCCAGTATCAACCTACTCTTTATTAAGCGAATCAGAACGTCAGCAAACCCTGATTGATTGGAATCAAACCCAGGCTGAGTACCCGCGTGATCTTTGCATCTATGATTTGATTCAGCAACAAGTCCTGCGCACTCCGGATGCGGTCGCTGTGGAATTTGAAGATAAGAGTTTGACCTATCAGGAGTTGGACAAACGTGTGGATCAAGTGGCTGAAGTTTTGGGTTCTCAGGGTATTAAAGCCGGAACGCTTGTGGGCATCTTTGTGAACCGCTCGATGGAGATGCTCATCGGATTGTTGGGTGTGCTCAAAGCGGGCGGCGCGTATTTGCCATTGGACCCATCCTTCCCGTCTGAACGGCTTGCGTTCATGCTCGCAGACTCCGATGCTTCGTTCATTCTCACACTATCCAGCTTGGTATCGGAATTGCCCGACAACAACGCGCAAATAATTTGGATTGACGATCTGGGTCAAGGTAAATTATCAACGAAAACCAAACGGTCGAAGAAAACAGGTGCCGCCGCCAAACCAGATGACCTTGCCTATATTATTTACACATCCGGTTCAACCGGAAAGCCGAAAGGGGTTCAGATCCACCATCAGGCAGTGGTTAATTTACTGTGTTCCATGCGCAAGAGTTTGGGGATGAATGCTGACAGCGTCCTTTTCGGCGTTACCACTCTTTCATTCGATATTGCAGTGGGGGATCTCATATTACCTCTAATTTCCGGTGCGCGATTGGTGATCGCCAGTTCTGAGGTTGTTGCTGATGGCGTACTACTGGCACAGGCTCTAACCGACTCGAACGCCACGTTCATGCAAGCCACGCCAGCCAGTTGGAGATTGCTACTTGAGGCAGGCTGGAAGGGGAAAGGTAATCTCAAAATAATATCCACCGGTGAAGCCTTAACTGATGATTTGGCAGAACGCTTACTGCAACGCGGCGCGCAATTGTGGAATCTGTACGGTCCAACCGAAACCACGGTCTGGTCTACGATTTATGAAGTTACTTCAGAGAACAAGCAGGGAGTTTCAAATAATGTTCTGATAGGAAAACCGATTGCCAATACACAGATTTACATTTTGGATTCACATCTGCAGCCTGTCCCTGTTGGAGTGATCGGTGATCTTTACATTGGCGGGGATGGTGTCAGCCGCGGCTATTTGAACCGCCCCGAATTGACTACCGAGCGATTCATCTCGAATCCATTTGCGCTCCCTCACCCTAGCCCTCTCCCTTTGGGAGAGGGGACTCTGATGTATAAAACCGGAGACCTTGCGCGCTACCTTGCGGATGGGAACATCGAATTCTTTGGGCGCAGTGACCACCAGGTGAAAGTGCGCGGCTATCGTATCGAGACCGGAGAGATTGAAGTTGCATTGTCAGGGCACGGCGCTGTGCAGCAGGCTGTCGTTGTAGCGTGGAAGGAAAAGTCGTCAGAGGCGAGTCTGGTTGCTTACGTGGTACCAGCCTCCGGCGAGAAGGAAGCGGATGCGGGTCAGTTGCGCGAATTCCTGCGGACAAAACTTCCAGAGTATATGGTGCCCACTATTTTTGTCAGTTTGGAATCTTTACCATTAACTCCGAACGGGAAAGTGGATCGAAAAGCGTTGCCCGCAGTGTCGCAGGACCGGATTGCCTCACACGAAGAGTACGCAGCCCCACGCACGCCGGAAGAACAAGCCATCGCTGATATATGCGCCGAGGTGCTCAACCTGGAACGGGTTGGCATTCACGACAATTTCTTCGACCTTGGCGGGACCTCCCTGATTGCTACGCGGCTGATCTTCCAGTTACAGGAACATTTCCAGGTCAAACTGCCGCTCGTTCGTTTGTTTGAGACACCCACAATATCAGGCCTTGCCAATGCGATCATTGAGGTTCGCGCTTCACCGGTAGTGGACGATCATCCTTTCGGCGAAATAACTCTCGACGAACTAAGAAGTGAAGTGGCTCTCGACGAAGTGATCGGTGCGAACGGAATTGCGCATGAGCGAATTGCCGACCCGAAACATATTCTACTCACGGGCGCTACCGGCTTTTTGGGAGCATACCTGCTGAAAGATTTGATTGAGAAAACCTCTGCCACTATTCATTGCCTGGTCCGCGCTGGTAACAGTGAGGATGGTTTGCAACGGCTTAAGAAGAATCTCGAATACTATCAACTTTGGGATGAGACCTTCATCCCGCGCATCATAGTCATCCCCGGCAACCTGGAGCACCCCCGCTTTGGACTCCCCAGCGCGCTCTATGAGTCACTGGCTGGCGAAATTGACGTAATCTATCACAATGGCGCGATGGTGAATTTTGTGTATCCCTACCACGCGCTAAAATCTGTCAACGTGGATAGCACGCATGAAGTATTGCGTTTGGCAAGTTCGAAAAAAATAAAGCCCGTTCACTTTGTGTCTTCGATCTCCGTTTTCATGAAAGGCGACTTGCGTGAGAGGGGCATCTGCTACGAAAACGCAAACCTGGAGGAAGTGGGGGTTCCATTCGGAGGCTACGGGCAGACTAAATGGGTGGCGGAAGGGTTGATGCAAGCCGCAGCACAACGCGGCGTGCCGATGACGATCTTCCGTCCTGACAATATCCTCGGCGACCGCCGCACCGGCATTCTTAACACCAATGACATGACGTATAGCCTTGTACGCGCGATTTTCAAACTAGGGTCAGTGCCTGATATGGAAATCATGGGCGGCATTGTGCCGGTGGACTTTGTGAGCGAGGCAATCCTTCACCTTTCTCGTCAGCCCGATTCTTTTGGAAAAACATTCCATCTCTCAACGCTGAAACAATCAAACTTCATAGAAATTTTCGGGATGATTTCGAGCATGGGATTGCCGATCAAACAGGTTGCCTTCCCGCAGTGGAAGATGGACTACTACAACCTCGCGAAGCAGTTCCCGGAGGAGGCTTTCCAAGCCTTTCTGCCGTTGATCAATCAGGCTGGAAAAGGTCGGCTGAGTCTGCCCCGCCTCGATCTATCCAACACGCTTAGTGGGTTGGAAGGCTCTTCCATATTAAATCCCTCGGTCGATACTGAACTGATTGCCACCTATGTTAGGTATTTCGTCAAATCAGGCCTTGTCTTGCCTGCAGATGGGTATGGGAACTATCACTTCGAACATGCCTCAGGGCAACGTGAATCGTAAAAGACCCGGCAGTTCTACATCCAAATCAAATCCCTGGTATGTTTGCCCGCATCCCAATCCAGGAGCTGAAACCCGCCTATTCTTCTTCCCATACGCTGGCGGCGGTCCGTCAGTGTTTAGTCAATGGCTTATTGAACTTCCCAATTATTTGGAGGGAACCATTGCTCACTACCCGGGAAGAGGATCACGGTATCAGGAACCTCCCATCAAAAGCCTAACCATTTTGGTTGAAAGACTCTATCAAGCCATTCAACCACTGCTGGATAAACCATTTGTTTTCTATGGACACAGCCTGGGAGGGCTGGTGGCTTTCGAACTCATTCTGCGCCTGCGTAAAAACAATCTTCCTCAACCCGCGATCCTATTCGTTTCCGCTTGTGAGTCGCCGCATCTTTATGACCCTCATCCGCTCATTCACAAATTGCCGGATGCGGAGTTTATAAAAGCGCTACAAGATCTGAACGGCACTCCATCTGAACTTCTGCAACATGCAGATTTAATGACGTTGCTCCTTCCGATGCTGCGCGCCGATTTTGAAGCCATCGAAAATTATCGCCATGAGCCAGGCGAGCCTCTGCTTCACATCCCGATCATCGCTTTCGGGGGGCTCGATGACCGTCGGGTGAGCCGCGAACATTTGGAAGGCTGGGCTTTGCATACCCGCTCACGTTTTGAAATAAAATATTTCCCCGGCGATCATTTCTTTATCAACATTGCCAGAGAACCCATCGTCGCTGAAATACTCGCCTCTTTGCCCGATGCGCCAAAATAAATTTTCCAGCGTGTGGTCCCCACCTCCTGATGACCTGGATTTGCAGACTCATCAAGTGGACATTTGGCGCGTCTTTCTGGACCTTCGAGTTGATTCCGCTAAATTGTTCGAGTCCTCCCTGTCAGCGGACGAATCCCAACGCGCCGCCCGCTTTCACTTCAAGGCGGATAGAGACCGCTTCATCGTCGCCCATGGATGTTTGCGCGGCATCCTCGCGCGTTATCTCCACTGCGAACCTGGTCAATTAAGTTTCTTCACGGGGGAATATGGAAAACCTGCTCTCGTTGATAAAAAAATAGATTTTAATCTCTCCCATTCAGGCGACTATGCATTGGTTGCAATCGCCCATGAACGCAAAGCGGGGATAGATGTTGAATGCATTCGTCAGGATATCGAAATCGAAAATATTGCGGATCGTTACTTTTCGCCAAGAGAAGTTTCCGAGTTAATGGCTTTGCCACCTGAACAACGAGCAACCGCTTTTTTCAACTGCTGGACTCGCAAAGAAGCATATATCAAAGCACATGGATTGGGCTTATCCCTTCCGCTGGATAGCTTCGACGTGTCATTGGATGAACCGGCAGTTCTTCGCGCAACCCGCCCGGATCCCAGCCAAGCCGCTCGCTGGACTCTGCTATCGCTGGAGGTTGATTCAAATTATGCAGGCGCGCTGGCAGTGGAAGGCGATGCCCTGAGTGGCGAAGCCGTATCGAAGGGCGCCGAATTGGAGTTCAAGTATTGGGATTGGAATTTTGTATCTTAAATACTCACCTTACGCAAACATGTTCGTAATGCGACATTTATGTCGCTAGTCAGTCAAAAGCGACATAAATGTCGCGCTACAGTGAACGATCAGTATACGGAAAATCAAAATCAACCAGTGTTATTTTTTTTCTGTAGCATAAACTGCGTAAGGTGAGTTAATATATTGGCGAATTATTTGAATAGCCTGATGAATACCATTTTCAGCCCTGATCTGTGAACCGATAGAGATTGCCTTTTCTTTCATTGCACGATCACCGGTCGCGGTGTAAATCGCTTGTGCCAACCGTTCAGCCGAAAGTTTTTTCCTGGCTATGGGTTCAGGTCCCGCGCCAAGTTCGGCAACACGCCTGCCCCAAAAGTGTTGGTCGCCGAAATGTGGGATGACGATACTGGGTATCCCAGCACGTAGCGCTGTACCGGTCGTTCCCGCACCTCCATGATGGACAATTGCAGACATTTGGGGGAACAACCATGAATGTGAGATGCTCTTGAGCAAAAACACAGTACTCGGTAATTGCCGGTCGAGTCCCAGTCCACTCCACCCTGCCGCCAAAACTGCGCGCTGACCTGTCTCTGCCAGGGCCTTAAGCACTATATTTGCGGTGTCTTGATTATTAGCGGGATTCCCCATGCTGCCAAACCCTACATAAATTGGGGGTTGGCTTGAGTTCAAAAATGATGTTAGCTCAGGGTCTGGTTGCCAGTTGGGAGGTTCTTCCAGAAACCAATACCCGGTAATGTGAATCTGATCGGGTAGATCGGCGGGCCTGGGCAATACTGTGGGACTGTATGCACATAGTATTGGCTGTTTTTCTTTAAGAATTTGCTTGTAGGGCGTAATGATCGAGATGCCCGCTTTTCCCCTCCAGAACTTACGCACTACAGGCAAAAACACCTGCCAGAGGATTTGATGAACAAGCAGATGAGTTAGTAAATTAAACGATTTACTTGGACTCCGCCTGATATTCGACAGAACGGTCGGGTGTGCCCGGGTGGGCATCGGATGAATACTTGCAGGGATGCAGCGAATATTCAACTGTTTCCCAAAATAGTGGACGTAAGGCAAAGCATAACTATGATAGATAATGACTTCGCTCCCCCGGCAGGCTTCTAAAACATCTGCCAGCATCCGTTGCAATAGGGGCCTGATCACGCGATTGGTATTGAGCACAAGATTAAGAATCGAGTCTGACTCGAGCCAGGATTGTGCCTCCCGGTTTTGGACAAATTCGTAAGAGTCCATCTGTATGGGGAAAAAGTTCAAATCATACTGGGCGGCTAAACCTGCAAAGTTTGAATTTGCGGCAAACCTGACGTTATATCCTTCGTTCTTTAACCCAATAGCCAGGGCAAGGTATGGTTGAATATCTCCCTGGGAGCCAACTGACAAAATTGTTATACACATCAAGTACAATATACTATAAAGATTCGAATTACAAAATGATTCAAGAGCGGCTCCAGTTATCAAGTAAACGGGAGTTTTGAAGGGGCGCTTTAGAAATGGAAAGTCAGGAAAAGAAGAATGCGAATTAGCGAAAGATCGGTCAATCGTAGAAATAACTAAACGGCTGTGCAGTGTGTAAGCCTGCATGCACATCAATTCTTTATTTACCGCCTACCTACATTCGCCCTGACTCGATACATTACAAGTCGCGGAGCAGCTTTTGGTTATAGTGCCCGATTCTGAATGCCTCACCTTTTGCGATATCGATTACTAACGGAGACTCTTGGATAATGAGTATTCTCAGTCAGAGACTATATCAATTTGGATTGGTGTTTGCGCCATTGTTTTACCTTCGGTGGCTGGGGAAAAAAACATTCGTCGAACAATTGACGCCTAAAACCCGGCTGAAAATGAGGGTGAACACCTTCGATAGACAAGCCGTCCACGAGGTTTGGCGGCTAAAAGCATACGAAGACGAACATTTCACCATTCGCGCCAGGGATGTTGTCATTGATATTGGCGCTCATATTGGAGCGTTTTCTGTTCGGGCTGCCACGCAGGCGAACTCCGGCATGGTCTACGCATTTGAGCCCAATGGCGAGAATTATGGTCTGTTGGAAGAAAACAAAATACTAAACGATCTCACGAACCTCCGTACATTCAAGCTCGCCGTATCTAATAAGACCGGTGAAGCCGCCTTATTCACTTCTGAATACCACAATATGACCCATTCATTCTTTGAAGATGGCGTACAAAACAAGACAATGATTCGCACGATTTCGCTGGCAGAAATATTGCAAGCAAACGATATTGAGAGAGTGAATTATCTAAAAATAGACGCGGAGGGAGCAGAATATCTCATCGTTCTCAATGCCCCCTCAAATGTATTACGGAAGATAGACAAGATTTTCATTGAGTATCATGATAATCTTGACCATGGTCACAACTTCAAGGAACTCATAGGGTGTTTGATCGGGAATGGATTTCAAGTTGAAATAGTGGGCAGCGCCTTTTCCAGGCATATTCTTAAACTAGGGCTTCTAAAGGCTAGAAGAATTGTGCCGATGTAAAACAGCTGATCCTCATTGATGAAAGTTCCGAAAAGCGCTGTTCATAAAGTCGTTCGCTGTTAGAGTAGAATGCGAACAAGCGGCAACTCTTAAGAGTCTCTGTGTTCTCTGTGGCTAAAGAATTATGAGTCACACACCAATCCTCACCATTCGCAATTTGTCTGCTGTATTCCCCAATGAAAACGGTGGTCTGCACGCGCTCGAAAATATTTCGTTCAATGTTCATCCGCATGAGTTTGTTTGTGTGTTGGGTCCATCGGGTTCGGGTAAAACGACTCTGTTGCGAATCCTTGCAGGGCTGATCCCTCCAACATCGGGTTCGTTCACATTCGGTCACGGTGACCAGCCAAGCATCGGCATGGTCTTTCAACAAGCGACCCTCATGCCGTGGCGCACAGTGACGGAGAACATCCAACTTCCGCTTGAAGTGAAACGCATGGATGAAAAATCCGCGCGTGTTAAAACACAAGAGATGGTTGAGTTGGTTGGATTAACTGGATTCGAAGACTCGCTCCCACGCGACCTCTCCGGCGGGATGGCGCAACGCGTGGCGATTGCGCGCGCGCTCATCCATGACCCCGACCTGCTCCTGCTCGATGAACCTTTTGCATCCCTCGATGCGATGACCCGCGAACGCATGTGGACGGAACTCTCGCGCATATGGCAGGCGCGGCAGAAGACTGTCATTATGGTGACACATTCGATCAACGAGTCGTTGTTTTTAGCAGATCGTGTTTTGGTTCTGACTCAACGCCCCGGCAAAATAAAATTGGATGTGAAAGTTGACCTGCCGCGTCCAAGAAAAGATGATATTCGCTACACATCCCATTTTGGAAAACTTGCGCGGAAGTTGCGCGGAGCAATTGAGTAAATGTTCAACCTTGCGAAGGTTCACAACCTTCGCAAGGTTTGTAATTTACGGCGCGACCCACACCACGAAACTGAGTTCAGCATCCTTGTACTTGCCTGTGACCTTCCAACAACCGAGTGTGGGAACGTCCACGCCAACCAGCATGGCAGAACCGATATCACCAGCATAGGCATTCGTCGCCTTTGAAGCGATCAGTGGCGGGGCGAAAGCGTCCAGTCTTTCACCAGTCACATTCAGATCAGGCTGTGGTTCCTCGGTCCAAACGTATCCCTCGCGCCACCAGAATACTTTTTGAGTATATCCTTCCGGGTTATGTGGCAATGAATACCAGATTCCATCCTGACGTATCGCAGTCCAAAGGGAATCAGAACCGAACCAGAATTCACCTTCGAAGCCGAGAGAGTCATAAGGTGAAGGCGGCGTGAAAGCCGGGTCTTGTGGAACTGTCACCGGGCAATCCGTGGGCGGAATCTTCGATGCGATTTCAGATTCGGCAGTCTGAGTCAAGGCTGTTGGCGCGGGGACATCCGTTGGCATACGGTAGCCTTCCAGCGCTCTTACTTCCTGCGGTTGAAGGTTCGCGCAACTTACGAGAAGGGAGGCGAGGATAAGAATTGAGAGAGTGAAATAGGATCTTTGCATGGTGTCTCCTTGTTTCACCCTCAATACACCGCTAAGAGTTGAGCAGTTCCCACAAAAAAATGTAAGATTAGGAAATTATCTTTATGGGGTTTGCAATAACCACGTAGGATCATATCCTGGTACATCAGTGAATCCGTCTTGATAATCTCCTGTTACAACATCTACTATACGGATTACTAAATCTCCATTTACGTCTTTTGCAACGAATGCAATCAGCCGACCATCTGATGACCACGCTGGACGACTTACCCAATCTTTCGTTTCTGAGGATGTAGTGAGTTTACGCTGGTTTTCTCCATCAGGATCCATCAAGTAAATTTCCCAAGTTCCTCCACGAGTAGACCAAAAAGCAATTGCTTGTTGATCCGGTGACCATGATGGTAGCCAATCTAATTCAGGGCTATTAGTTAGCCTTCGTTGACCTGTTCCGTCAGAGTTCATCACGTAGATTTCCCAATTAGAATTATACGAATCGTCTTTTCCATCGCGAGTAGAATGGAATGCAATAAAATTACCGTCAGGCGACCAAGCAGGGTAAGAATCGGTTCTACGATGATTGGTGAGGTTTATTAGGTTCGTACCATCAGCGTTAATCGTATAAATGTCAACGTTTCCACCACGATAGTCTTGGAACGCAATAAGACTACCATTAGGTGACCAAGCGGGACTGCAACCATTACTTAGGATACGTTGATCTGTGCCATTCGTGTTCATTACATAGACCTTCAAGATATTGTTGTACAGTGAACAATACGCGATAAAGTTCCCATCTGGCGACCAAGTTGGCTCAAAATCTTTTCCCAGTCGGCTAGTAAGCCTTTGTTGGTTCGTTCCGTCAATGTCCATTACATAAATTTCGCCGATGCCATCACGATCGGATGCGAAAGCAATATATCCTCCACCACCGAAGGGCGTAGGTACAGGTGTATGTGTTGGTGTTGGAGGAGCTTGGGTTGGCAGCATAGTTGAAGTCGGTAATATTACTTCTGTAGCTGTTGGTGTGGGTGTCGTATAGTCTGTAGAACTACAGGCAACCAAGGCGAAAATGGTTACAGTCACTATGACAAAACAGCCTTTTTGTTTAGGGTTGTTCATGGCTATTATCCCTTTCTTCAAAACTTGAATTCAATACTCTTCGTTGCTACCATCTCAAACACATCTATTACCTTTGACAGCTTAACAATAGCGCGATTGGGTAAATATACTGGAAATCTTCTAACTGACAAGGGCAAGCCGACCATGATACCGAACGATCAAACCCGTCAGCCAGTGTTTGACTTCCACATGAAAACAAAAATAACCATCTTCCGCATATTCATACGTGGATGCGTTTGGGGACAAAGCAAGAGGTAATGGGATGCCAAACACGCTCCAACGGCGCGTGACTAAATGCAACTCTCCCTGTTTCAATACAAGCGCAAGCCAGAACGTGGCTGGACCAAATTTCTCAATCAAAAGTTTATCTGCATAACCATGCCCTTCCGATTGGAAACTCGAAAATTTTCTTCCTGCAAAATCTCTTTGCCAGAGTTCGCCGCCGTCTTTGAGTTGAAAAGAAACTTTAACGGGCACATTCTCGCCTGCTTGTGGGAAACCGAACGCCGCCGCGATCAAACGCGCAACCAAATTTTTTCCTCTCTCGACGCGCGCAACACCCTCGGCTTTCTGTTCCTGCGCGGTGACGTTGTGCATCGCCGCCAAAGGCGCAGGCAACGCGTCCCATGCCTCACCAAGCATCCGCTTGTAAAGAGGCGCAGGGTCTGCATCCGATTTTGATTCGCGTTGCCCCGTGTAAATCGCGCGGCTTTTGAAAATCGCTTCGTAGTCCGCCACTTCCAATTCCTGCGTTGCGGCTCGCGCGCCTGTGGACGGTCTTTTGCCGGAGAGGCAATGAAGGATGATCGCCGCAATCGCCATCGAAGGGATGAACGGACCGTCGCCGCCTTCCGCCAATAAATGCCAGGATCGGTCGATTCCTTCTCCGCCCGAGCCTGATCCTTCGACTGAAACAAACATGCCGCCTCGATGTTCGCCCCAACGCAGAATGTTGATCACAAAATGAAACAGCGATGCAAATGGGAGGAGCGACGGAAGGATCTTAAATCGCACCAGCCACGAAAGACCGATCAACATTCTGTGAAGAATTTCAGGCACGGGACCCGCGCCCAGCCAGATCGAGTCAAGTTCACGCCACAGTTCGGGAAGTACTTTTAAGTCGGGGACATCCACGAGGGAAAATAACGTGTGATTAAGCGGCAAACGACCTGGAGGGCAGATCGTGTACCGCATCGTTTCAGTTAATGCATAACCTGTAGTTGATTTTCCGTTTCGAATTAAAGGGATACGCTTTCCTGAATAAGATGCAATCGCGCGAATCACATTTAATCCCACGCCTGCATACGGAGATGGCGCGATGCCGCCTTTGATTGCGTTGACGCGAGTCATATCGTGCGAGAGTTTTCTAACCACTGCCGCTGTGAGAACAGGAAAACTGCTGACTCCTGAAAGAATGAAAATATTTTTCGCTTTGGCTTCCCCGTCAAATTGACTGATCCCTTTTACAAAATCCGACCCATCTGCCAAATCCATATAATCAACCTTGTTTGCAATACATGCCTTTATCACTCTATACGGTTCATTCCCATAGATTTGAAATGGACCCATTGCATCCACTACAATGTTCGGATTGATTTCCCTGATTTGGGTTTCGACATTTGCATTACGATCAAAGAAGACAGGAATCTTTTGCGCCCCTGATGGCAAGCCTTCGCAGAATTTCTTTGCCTTTTGTATGGATCGCCCTGCGATGAGCAGGGTCAATCTTTCATCGCCTGCAAGCAGGTGGGCAAGCCTGCCTCCGAATGTCCCATAACCGCCCAGAATCAGGATTTTCATAAATCACCTTTGGGTAGTGTCATGCGGAGTGGCGCCTCGCGCCACGAAGCATCTCCACGACTGCATCAGAGACCCTTCGCTGCCGCTCAGGGTGACACCTCTCAGGCATACCCCAGCAATTTGAGCTCATTAATCTTGTACCACAATGCTTTTTGGTGCGTGCAGATTTTCCAACATCTTTCTGGTTGCCTCTGCCACTTGTGCAATTGCCCCGTCAAATGCCTGTTGATTCGCTTTCGACGGTTTTCGATACCCGCTGACTTTTCTCACATATTGCAACGCGGCTTCCTGAATCTCCTGTTCCGTGGCGGGACGGTCTGGCAGGCGCAAGGGTTTGATGCTTCGGCACATAAGGTAACTCCTGAAGTGACAGTCGCCTTTAAGGTGACTGTCACTTATTAAATTTTCTTCGCGGTCGTGCAAAAGGCGGAGAATTTGTAGTGGAATCCATCCGCTTCGCGTTGCGATTGCACTTTTGTAAAACATTCGGCTTTAAAGCGTTCCAAAACCTCGGGGCTCAATTTTTCCAACCCCGCGCGCCCCGAGATGGACCATTCCACATTCCACCATTCTTCTTCGTCGCGATAGACCATGTCTAGTTCTTTTGTGCTGATTTGGATATCGCCGAAGCCAGCATCGGAAAACCATTTTTGAATTTTCTCAGGTTTATCGAGACTTTGCGATCCCAACTTGACGACAGCCCCATAGACTGTTCTCAAGTCTTCGAACCAGTCCCAGCGGGAATCGTCATCAGCCCAGGTGGTGACAACGACTCGTCCATTCGGTTTGAGGACGCGGCGAAATTCTTCGAGGGCGCGGTCGAGGTGAGGAAAAAATTGCAGGGAAAAGCCACACAGGACGAAGTCGAAGAAGGAAGCGGGGAAGTCGAGAGTCTCCGCGTCCATTTGGCGGGTCTCGGCTTGCGTGAGTCCGCGGCGCTTAATTTCCAATCCTGTTTCGCGCGCCATCCCCTCTGCTAAATCAATCCCGATCACTTTGCCCTTCGTACTCACGCGTTGCGCGGCAGGGAATAACACCGCGCCGCGTCCGCAGGCGACATCGAGCACCGTTGAGCCTGCGGGGATTTGCGCCGTATCCACGAGCCATTGACCGAAGATCGGAAAATAGCAGATGTGCTCGTAGCTCGAAGCGGATCGAGTGAAGACGCCCTGCAATGTATCTTTTTTGTTTTGCGGATCAGCAGTCATGGATCACCTTTCCTTTTTCGGTAGTAACGACTTCAGTCGTTCCCCGCATCATCATCCCACCCCTTGCCAAAATCAGCAGGCGGTGTGTACGATTTCCAATGTTCTCGAAGCCAGTCTTTGCCCATGTCATCATAATAAAGCGACAGGCTCGACCAATCCCAATCATACGTGTCTTTCACATAGCCGTGTTTGACAGGGTTGTAATGGATATAGTTGAACGCCAAATGCAGATGCGCCTCGTTTCTTATGGTTGTGTCTGCAAACTTATACCAGACGCGGCGTTTTCCTGTTAGATTGTCTTCGATGTTCCATTCACGGGAGGTTGTTCTGTGCAAATACTTGAGAGTGGCTGAAATATGATCAAGCGATTGAACATAGGCAAGGAAATGATAATGATTTGGCAAAACGACCCAGGCAATTAAATCGTCGGCGATTTCCTGGAGGGTATTCAACAGCCGGGTTTCGAATTCTGTTCGGCGTTTTGGCGAAATCATAACAGCCTTGTGTTCAAAATTTGCCACTGAAATCAGATAAGCTCCTGCCTCACGAAACGGATGCGGCGGCGCGTGTAATGGATAACCGCGTTCGCTTCGGTAACGAACAATCTCTTTGCGTTCTTTGGGGGATAGTTTGCGGTATTCGTAGGGCATGGTGATTAAGAGACGACTGAAGTCGTCACTACGGGTTACGGGTTCGGTAAATCCAACAACAAAACTTCCGCTAACATTTTTGAATTCACATTTCGATCCATCTTCTCCAGGGTGGATTCGAGTCCGCTGACCACGCGACGAGCAGATGCCAAGTCCATGCTGCTTGCGAGGTCTTCGATCTCCACATTGCGATCCACGTTGACCAGAGGAGTCTCGGCTTGCGCGGTTCGCAACATTACATCGCGCCAATACGAAAGCCAGAACAGGATCGTCTGCCTCATGGAGTCTTTATCTTTTGAGAGTTTATCTGCGTAGGTGAATTTTTCCACGCGAGAGGCGGGTAATAAAGTGAGCAGGTCGTTCAATCGCTCTTCGCGTTTCTCGAGCAGGGAATCATTTTCGATCAGGCGCATTGCATATCCAAACCTGCCTCCTGAAATATGCGCAATCAATTTCGCGCGCCCAGTCTCTAGTCCTCTACTCTCTAATTCTCTTTGGATCTTCTCGATACTCAACGATCTCAACCGCAACACTTCACAACGCGAGACAATGGTTGGTAATAATTGTTCGGGGTTATCGGCAGTGAGAATCAAGACGGCATACGATGGCGCTTCTTCCAATGTTTTCAATAATGCATTGGCGGCGTTATCGTTCGATTCTTGGAAACGCAAAAAAATGGACACGCGATATTTTGATTGATATGGTTTGAGAGTCAATGTGCGCCGCGCTTCGCGGATTTGGTCTACTTTGAGAGTTCCCCCTTCGGAGTCGGCTTGGATGATGGTCAAGTCCGCGTGTTGCATGGACTCGATCTGTTTACAGTCGCGGCACTGTCCGCATGGGATACCCGCGTCAATGGATGTTTGGCAGTTCAAGGCTTGGGCGAAGCGCAATGCCAAAGTGCGGCGACCCAGCCTGGGAGGTCCCGCGAAAAGATATGCATGGCGCGTTGTCCCGCGGACGATGTGCTTCTTCAACATGTCCACAGCCCATTCGTGACCTATCAAATTCCAGTTGTTGTTCATGTATTAATTCTAACAGGTGACAGTCACTTTAAAAGTGACTGTCACCTTATTCTTGCCCGGCTCTCAGTCTCAAAAAAGAATCAAACCGTTCCGGGTGCACGCGTCCATCTTTCACTGCCGTCAACACCGCGCAATTCGGTTCATGCGTATGCGAGCAATCGCTGAATTGACAGTTCTGCACCAACTCGCGCAACTCAGGGAAATACGCTTCCATCTCTTCCGGCTCGGTATCCCACAACGCCAGCGATTTCCAACCCGGCGTGTCGGCAACATAGCCGCCATCTACCAGCGGAAACAACTGCCGCGTCACTGTTGTATGTTTGCCTTTGTCCATCGCCTTGCTGATCTCATTTACCGCCAAACCCAGCCCGGGTTGAATTGCGTTGAGCAATGAAGATTTTCCCGCGCCGCTCGGTCCCGCCAGCGCGGAAATTTTATTTTTCAACGTATTGTGCAATTCATCAACGCCCGCGCCGGTTTTTGTTGACGTATAAATCACACGATAGCCCAGCGGCTCATATAAACCAAAAATTTCTTTCGCATCTTTCACTAGATCAATTTTATTCGCAACAATGACCGGCGGGATTTTTTGCTTTTCCGCAATGACCAGGAATCGGTCCAACATTCTTAATTTTGGATCCGGATGTGCGCATGCAAAGACGAAGACTGCCTGGTCGGCATTTGCCAGCAGAACTTGTTGATACTGTCCCTGGGGCCTCGGGTCAAGCCGGACGATAGCCTGCTTCCGTTCCTCGACTTCTTCGATCACCCCGCTCTTATCCTCCAACACCGTGACCTGGACTCGATCTCCAAGAGCCGCGATGTCGCCTGTTGCTTTTCCCTGTTTGAGTTTGCCGCGCAGTTGACAAACAACAAAGCCCGATCCGGTCTCCACGGTAAAGAAACCAGACTGGGCTTTGATGATTAATCCTTGAAGTTCCAAATTCTCTAATTCTCCAATGACCCGAATAATCCGTCATTGCGAAGGCGGTGTTCTTCCGCCTGAAGCAATCTCCAACACGGTGAGTGAGATTGCTTCGTCGAGCCTTCGGCTCTCCTCGCAATGACGGGGTGTGTCTTTACGGCTCCTGCGTTTCGGTCGGGATTCCGCCGAGAGGCGTTGGGGTTTCGGTAACGCCGAAGTTGGATTCGAACCAGTAAATCGTTTGGGGAGAGCCGAGGTAATACGTCTCGATGATTCGTTTGAAGACCGGCGCGGCATAGTCTGATCCCTCCCCTATATTTTCAAGAACGACGGCAATCGCGATATCCGGCTTGTTTTCGCAGACCGGGTAATTGGCAATATCATCGGCGCACAAGGTATAGCCTGCGAACCACGCATGAGGCAAACCTGAACCGGATTCTGCTGTGCCGGTCTTCCCAGCCACAGGCACTTGAATGCCGCGCAACCTGAAATTTGCCGTGCCGAGGGGGTTGTGAACCACCTCCCACATTGCATCCTGAATCAACTTCAATCGCTCAGGCAGGATGGGTAATGTTCCAGTGGCTTCGGGCTTGAATACGGTTGTTGGCAGTCCCTCGATGGGCTGAATCTTTTCAACCAATTGCGGACGATACAATGTGCCGCCGTTGCCTAGCGCGGCAATGAAGCGCGCCACTTGCAAAGGCGTGACCTGCACATCGCCCTGCCCGATTGCCTGATTCACAACATCCACAACTGTGGGCGGGTCAAGAATTTGACCGGTGGCTTCGGTGATCTGTTCGATGCCTGTGGGTTGTGCCAAGCCGAAGGCGCGCGCCATTTTTGCGATGTCATCTTTACGGTCGTTAAGGAAGAGCGTGTGCCCTATATCCCAAAATAACGGGTTGCACGAACGCATGAGTCCTTCAGCCAGTGTAAGCAAGCCGGATGGGACGCTATCGGGGGTGTTACATTCCCTGCCAGACGCCTCACGATCTTGGCAATGTTGCCACGTCCAGTCGTAGCGGATCTTATCGGGCAGTTCGGTGTATTCGTATTGACAATCATAAGTTGTTGCAGCCTCGTACAATCCGCTTTCCATGCCTGCCGCCATCGTGATGATCTTGAACACCGAGCCCAGCGGGTACTGTCCTTGTGCGGCGCGGTTGAGGAATGGCTCATCGAATCGTTGATAAATTTCTGAAATTTGTGCGGAGGCGTTCGTGTGCCCTATAAAAATATTCGAGTCATAATCCGGCGACGACGCCATGGCAAGCACGCGGCCCGTACTCACTTCCATCACGACGACCGCGCCCCTGAAGCCCTCGATGGATTCTTCCGCATAGCGTTGCAGGTTGCGGTCTATCGTCAGGTGAACAGACTCGGCAGGTCCCGCCTCGCTTTCACCGACCTTCGTCACAATGGCGCCGTTTGCATCAACCACATACAACGCGCCGCCATGCTTGCCTGCTAAATAACCCTCCGCCCATTTTTCGATCCCTGCCTGCCCGACTCGTTCACTCCCCTGATAGCCCTGGCGGATATACGCTTCCAGTTGTTCCGCAGAAATCAATTGGGCATACCCGACGATATTCGAGCCGACACCCTGTTGATAATAATAGCGTGACGTATATTCCTCCCAATACAAACCGCTGGGCGCAACCGACCGTATGCGTTCTGATTCCGGTCCCGATGCTTCACAAAGCGGGATGGCGAATTGCCCGGGCGTGTTGAAAATTTCCTCGGTCAATTCCTCCAGGCTATTGCCGCACAACCTTCGGACTTCTGAGACTAACGTACCCAAGCCCTCATCCGTGACACTACCGGGGATGATGTAAAACGCGTACGCGTCAGACTGCCCTGCAAGCGGGTCGCCGTTTCGATCATAGATTTCTCCCCGCGACGGAATCTTGTAATCCATCTTTAGCACGTTGCCGCCCGCGAGTTCGGGGAGGACGTTCGAGTCATCCCATTGCAATTTCCACTGGTCGTTTTCAAGAGTGAAGCGCGCGACCATGTCGCGTTGCAGGTCGCCCACCAGCACAGTGTGATAAGTAACACGGTATGAAATTTCTGCAGAGAACGGGTTGACCAGCGACGAAAGGACTTCGTAATCGAACGAGCCTGCGCTCATCACATTCAACGCGTCGCGGTTGCGCCTGGCAAATTCGTCCAGCGGGATCGAATCCTGCGTCACTTTGCTGAGCAGGGAATACATCAGGTTATAGTCATCCGCTTTGAACGCGTCGAGATACGCTGTCAGCGCCGCGCCTGCATCCGGCGCGGGGACGACGGTTATGCCGGGTTGCGGCAATGATGTTTCAGTTGGGAAGATGGAAGAACCACCTGAACTGCATGAGGTCAGGATGAAGGCTGGAATAAGAATAAGATTGAATAAACGGAATAATTTCATTTTTTACCTTTCAATACAATGCTCCAGCCGCCGTCCTCGGCGGCGTATTACAGTCAATCCATCGCCGGGGACGGCGATGGGAGCAGCAATTACATTTGACCACTCAATATTTTGCCATACACCGGACATTCATATTCCAAGTAAGTCTGGCACTTCACCGGCACATCTGCGTTTGGATAAAGATTCAACTTTCGCATCATCCTCGTCACGTGGCACAATGAAAGTCCCATCACGCTAGCGCGGCATCCGCTTAAATTATCAACCGGATGAAATTGCGCATGTTGAATGGCGTATGCGCCGGCTTTATCAAGCGGGTCGCCTGTTGCAATGTAGTCTCGAATCTCATCGTCTGTGTAGTCGCGCATAGGCACGTCTGTAACGCTGAGGTCTTTGAGGAGGAGTCCATCGCTCAGACGAAGCAGGGCAATACCGGTGTAGACTTGATGCGTCCGTCCGCGTAAACGAGCGAGCATAGCGAAAGCATCCGCATTGTTTTTTGGTTTGCCGAGGATGTCGCGTCCATCCACAACCGTAGTGTCTGCCGCGAGAATGATTTGATGCTCTTGCGCGGTGATTGCGCGCGCCTTGGTTTCTGCAAGCCTTAGGACGTAATTGGCAGGCGATTCGTTCTCATGCTGGCTTTCATCCACGTCTGCGATCGAAACGATGAAGTTCCAATTTATGAGCGCAAGCAGTTGACGCCTGCGCGGAGAGTTCGATGCCAGCACAATTTCGGTCACGGGGAAAGATTCTAACACAGCCTTATTTTCGGCTTTGTTTGTCTTATCTAGGGTTTATGAAGTACAATTTTTCAAAAATACACCGTTGGTTGAGCGCAAGCAGTCGAAACCACCGGATTACTTCTGACAACGGAGACCCAATGAAAGAACTCGAAGAACGGATTGCGCGAGACGGAAAAGTGTTGAGCGGGGGAATTTTGAAAGTGGATAGTTTTGTCAATCATCAAGTAGACCCTCTTTTAATGGACGCCTGCGGACGTGAGTTCGCGCGCCGCTTCGCTTCGGTTCACGCGACCAAGGTGCTGACCGCTGAAATCTCCGGCATTGCCCCCGCCCTGACAACGGCGATCCATCTCGGTTTGCCGGTGGTGTACGCGCGCAAGCACAAACCCATCACAATGCCCGACCAGGTGTATCTGACTCTCGCGCCCTCGCATACAAAGGGACGGACTGTCGAGTTGATCGTCTCGCCGGAATATCTTGCAAATAATGAAAGAGTTTTGATCATTGATGACTTTCTTGCTAGTGGTCAGACCATTTTAGGTTTGGTCCGCCTTGCAGAAGCATCAGGTTCAAAAGTCGTTGGCATCGGCGCGTTGATCGAGAAATCCTTTGAAGGTGGGCGGGAAGTGTTGGGATCGTTGGGTGTGCCGGTCGAGTCGCTGGCGTGCATTACGAAGATGGAGGAGGGGAAGATAGAATTCAGAGATTAGAGATTGGAGAATTTGTAATTGGTAAATGGTAATTGGCAATGAGAAGACTACTTTGGTTTTTTGCTCCCCTCACCGGCTGGATATTTACTCACATGAGTTTTGCCATCCCTGTTAACCGATTGAGAGAAACAGAGTCTTTGATGGCGTTTTATCACCCGAAGCCTTCGTATCCGTTTCATGTGTTGCTTGTGCCGAAGAAGGCGGTTAAAACGTTGATGGAATTTGATTCAAACGATTCTGCGTTTCTCAGCGATCTATTTTCCACCGTGCAAAGCCTTGTGGAGGAATTCCATCTTGCCGCATATCGTTTGATCGTCAACGGCGGAGAGTATCAGGATTTTCCCCAATTACATTTTCATTTGGTGTCGGACGTTGCCCCTCCCCCCTCGGGAGAGGGGTTGGGGTGAGGCACATGAATTCAATCGCCATCCTCGATTTCGGTTCGCAATACGCGCAGATCATTGCACGGCGTGTGCGCGAGGCACAAGTCTATTGCGAATTATTCCCTTGGGACGCACCGATGGAGAAGATTCTCTCCATCACGCCGAGGGGATTCATCCTCTCCGGTGGACCGAAGTCGGTCTACGAAGAAAACGCACCATTCATTCAAGACTTTATCTTCAAAACGGGTTCGCCCATTCTCGGCATCTGTTACGGAATGCAAGCCCTCACTCACGCGCTCGGCGGGCAGGTTGACCCCTCCGCGCAAAGAGAATACGGTCACGCGGAACTGATTCCTCAATTCTCCAATTCTCTAATCTCCAATCTCTCTTCTGTCTGGATGTCGCACGGTGACCGTATTACAAAACTCCCCGAAGGATTTATCGCGCTGGCAAAAAGCGGAAACAGTCCCTTCGCGGCGATGGGAGATATGAAGCGGAGATATTTTGGCGTGCAATTCCACCCCGAAGTCCATCACACGCCGAACGGGTCGCAATTGCTGAAACATTTTGTGGTGGATATTTGCGGAGTTGCACCGAATTGGAATCCTGAATCCATCATAGAAGATTCTGTTGAGCGGATTCGCAAGCAAGTTGGGAGTGAGCGCGTGCTCGCGGCAGTTTCTGGCGGGGTGGACTCGTCCGTGGCGGCGGCGTTGGTGCATAAGGGAATTGGCGATCAACTCGTGGCTGTATTTGTGGATACGGGTCTATTACGCAAGAATGAAGGAGAACAAGTCGCTTCGGCGTTTCGAGATCATTTGCATTCCGAATTGATCACAGTGGATGCGAGCGATGAATTCTTGTCTGCGCTTAAGGGAGTGATTGAACCGGAGCAGAAAAGAAAAATCGTCGGCGAGAAATTTATCCGTGTGTTTGAAGCGCAGGCAAAGCAATTGGGTCAGCCAAAATTTTTGGTGCAAGGGACGATTTATCCCGATGTAGTTGAGTCGTCCGCGCCGGATCGCAACAAAGCGGAGAAGATCAAGACACATCACAACGTCGGTGGTTTGCCGGAGGATATGCAATTCGCATTGGTCGAGCCGTTGCGATATTTATTCAAGGATGAAGTACGCGCGGTGGGTGAAGCGCTGGGGTTACCTGAGTCGCTTGTTTGGCGGCAGCCGTTTCCGGGTCCGGGGTTGACTGTGCGCTGTCTCGGGGAGGTGACGCGCGAGCGCGTATCCCGTCTGCGGGCGGCGGATGCGATCCTGATCGAGGAATTATCTAAAGCAGGTTTGTTGGGTTCTCGTTTGTCCAGCAGTTCAACTGCTGGACAACAACATGTGTCGCAGGCGTTTGTGGTTTTATTGCCAGTGAGGTCGGTAGGTGTGATGGGGGATCAAAGAACGTATCAGGAAGCGGCGGCGATCCGCGCGGTGACGACGGAGGATTTTATGACCGCCGACTGGGCGCGCCTGCCGCACGATTTGCTGGCGAGAGTGTCAAACCGCATCGTAAACGAAGTGGACGGAATTAATCGGGTCGTGTATGATATTACCAGCAAGCCGCCAGCAACAATAGAATGGGAGTAGCAATTGACGATTGCAGATTTACGATTTTGGATTGGTTCAAACCAATAAGGAGTCAACATGAATTTCAACTTTGGAGAAGTACTTACCCGCGCCTGGCAGATTGTTTGGAAGCACAAGGTTTTGTGGATCTTCGGCATCCTCGCGAGTTGTGGTCAGGGCAGTAGTAATTTCAATTCAAACAGCAGTGGAGGCGATGGAGGCGGTTTTGGACAATCCGACCTTCCGCCTCAAGCCTTGCAATGGATTCAAACCATCCAGGAAAATTTAACTGCATTTATTGCAGTTGGAATCGCCGTCATCTGTCTGATTTGGATCGTAACCATCTTCCTCAGCACGATTGGCAGGATCGGCTTGATCCGCGGCGCCTCTCAGGTGGATGGCGGCGCAGAGAGCCTGATCTTCGGTCAGTTGTTCAGCGAGAGCATGCCCTATTTCTGGCGGATTTTTGGATTATCCCTGCTGATTGGGGTTCCCTTTTTGATCATATTCGTGGCGCTGATCGGAGGGCTCGCGGCGTTTGCCATTTCCATGGATGGTGGAAGTGAGGTAGGCGGCTTTGGCGTGCTCGCGATGCTGCCGGTTTTTATTGGTTGTTTGTGCCTGTTGATTCCTGTCGGATTTGTCGTTGGCATGATCGTACGTCAGGCGCAGAACGCGATTGTTTTGGAGGATATGAGTGTTCTGCCTTCGCTTACACGCGGCTGGGAGGTGTTCCGCAAAAGTCTTGGTCCGATCATCTTGATGGCGATCATGCTGGCGATCATCGGAGTCGTTGTCGGGTTTGTCGTTGCCATTCCGATATTCATTGTGGTCTTCCCCGCCGCGCTCGCGTTCCTCGCCAGTGAGGCGCAAAACACAACCCCACTGATCATCGCGGGCGTTTGTCTCTGCCTCTATATCCCCGTCTCATTATTACTCAATGGCATTGCGCTTGCCTACATTGAATCTGCATGGACATTGACCTACATGCGTTTGACCAAACCGCAGGATAACGCGCCGATTGTTGTTGAGGCGAATGCGTAGACTTGTTGCGTTCTTTCTAAGCCTCAGCCTGTTCACTGCTCCTCAGGCATTTGCGCACGCCCAAACTGCCGCGTACGCGGAGATTGTTTCCATTGACGCGCAAAACTTCCCGCAGGTCTCGGCGCTCCTCGACGTGTACAACGCGAACGGGTCGTTTGTCTCAGGTTTACAGCCCTCAGACCTGATCGCGTATGAAGACAGCGTGTCGCGTCCTGTCGACGCGTTGACTCAATCCGCTGTGCCGGTGCAGATCGTCGTTGCGATCAACCCAGCCCCCGCGCTTGACGTGCGCGATAGTTTGGGGATTGCGCGCTTTGCCCGCGTCGTCGAATCATTGGGCAACTGGGCGAATTCGCAACCCGCCGATTCGCGCGACGACTTGAGCCTGGTCTCGTTATCCGGTTCGCTGATCTCTCACTCGAACGTAAAAGACTGGTTCGTCAGCCTGAACTCTTTCAAGCCTGATTTCCGCAACACCACCCCCAATTTGCAGACGTTGTCCATCGCGTTAGACACAGTCAACATGCCGACCACACAACCCGGCATGAAGCGCGCCATCCTGTTCATCACGCCGCACATGGACGATACGAACATAGATAACACCATCGCGCCGCTCATCAAGCGCGCAGTCGAATCAAAAGTACGCGTCTTCGTCTGGTATGTGGATGCGGAGGCGTCTTTCGTTTCAGCCAGCGCGAACGCGTTCAAGTCGCTTGCCCTGCAAACGAACGGATCGTTCTCCGCGTTTTCGGGAATCGAATCCCTGCCCGACCCGAATTTGTATTTCGAGCCGTTGCGGCATATTTATTCACTCGCGTATACCTCCGCGCTCACAACAGCCGGGGATCATTCATTGGGAATCTATGTCGAATCGCCGCAAGGGACCATCCCCGCGCTGGATAAACCCTTCAGCGTGGATATCCAGCCGCCCAACCCGATCTTCATTTCGCCGCCGTTGCAGATCACGCGTCAGCCCCCGGCAGACGATCCGTACAACGCGGAAATATTAAACCCAACAAAACAGACCATCGAAATCATCATCGAATTCCCGGATGGACACAAGCGCGACTTAAAACGCACCGCCTTGTATGTGGATGGCATGGTGATCGAGGAGAATACCTCTGCGCCGTTTGACAGATTCACCTGGGACCTGAGCGCGTACGATGAGAGCGGTCAGCATACGATCCTTGTGGAGGCGGAGGATTCACTCGGCTTGAAGAAATCGTCCATCAGCCTCCTCGTCACGTTGACGGTGGTGCAGGTGCCAAAGGGTATTCAAGCCCTGCTTGCGCGCTACAGTTCCTACCTTGTGCTTGGCGCAATCGCCATCGCCGGTTTTGCCTTGCTTGGGATTTTATTGAGAAGCAGGGCGGGGAGCAACGTGCCCAAACAAAGGAACGGAGATAAAAGGAAATTTGAAGACCCGCTTACACAACCTGTTGTATCATTGACCGAGCCGCCAGTTTCGGCTACAAAGAAGTCCAAAACAGAGCCGCGGCGCGCAGGCTGGTTACAGACCAAACCCACTCGCGTGGAAGATGCGCCGGCATACCTCATCCGCCTGACGAACGGAGGCGAACCTGCCAGCGTGGCGCCCATCGCGGTGGCGGAGAAAGATATGAGTTTTGGCATAGACCCGGTACAATCCATGCGTGTGCTCGATGACCCGTCCATTTCGCCGCTGCATGCCCGCATCAAAAGGGCGGAGGACGGTGTTTTTATGATATACGATCATGGTTCGGTGGCTGGCACGTGGGTGAATTTCGACCCGGTGCCGCGCGAAGGCAGACGCCTTTCGCACGGAGACAGAATCCACTTTGGGCTGATGGTCTACCGCTTTGATCTGAACCAGCCTCCGGCTGAGTCTGAACCGAAGGTTATCTCAAAAAATAATTCCAATTCATGAAACGTACAACGCGCGCGCATCTGAACGTCGAAGCCCAGAGTCATGCCGGCATGTCTGGCAAGAACAACGAAGACCGTTATGCGGTCGCGTCGTTTGTGTTAAGCGCGGCGGATAAAACGCCCGTGATATTTGCCGTGCTTGCGGATGGCATCGGCGGGCATAAGGCGGGAGAGGTTGCCGCGGAACTTGCCGTCAACCACATCATGGAGACCGTGGCAAAAAGCGATGGGCAGCACACGCGCCGCACAATTGAAAACGCGGTGGCGGATGCCAGCAACGCCATTGCCGCGCGCTCGTCGTCGAGCGATGATTTCAAAGGCATGGGTTCCACATGCGTCACAGCCTGGATCATCGGCGATACACTGCATACCGGCTATGTGGGAGATTCGCGGATTTATCTCATGCGCGGCGGACGCATTCAACAACTGACGGTGGATCATACCTGGGTGCAGGAGGCAGTTGAGAAAGGCATCCTCACACCCGAAGCCGCGCGCGATCATCCGAATGTGCATGTCATTCGCCGCTATCTCGGCTCGCCCGTGCCGCCCGAACCGGATTACCGTTTGAAGATGTTCAATGATGAAAGTGACGAGAATGCGGAAAATAACCAGGGCATGCAGTTACTGTCCGATGACGTTGTATTGTTGTGCAGTGACGGGCTGACCGATCTTGTGTGGAACGATGAAATTCTTGAAACCGTGCGCTCGAAACCCAACTTGAAAGAGGCGGGGCGCGTATTGACCGAGCTTGCGAACTCGCGCGGCGGGCACGATAACATCACGATCATTTTGATCTCGGTGCCTTCTGATTTCAAGTTAGTGACAACCGACAAGAAAAAAGTGGACTGGCTCCCGTGGATTCTCGGAGGTGTCGCGGGAATCATATTTTTGCTCGTCGCCGCTTCTTTTCTGACCTTTAGCCTGCTGAGGCGTTCTGGGACTCTCACTCCCACCCCAAGCGTTTCCTCTCCGCAACTGACCGCGACCGCGACAACCGCGTCTCCCAAGCCTACCTCTACCCTCCGGCTCACGATCACGATTCTGCCGGAGAATCAATCGCCGCTGATTCCAACATACACGCCCTGGCCCACGAATACGGTTGTCGTTACGCCATAACATTTCCTCGCGCTGAGCGGAGCGTCCTTCGTCTACGTTTGTCGCAACCTACGCTCCTCACTCCGCTCAGGACGAGAAGATCGTCAGGCAAGGAGCGGAGACGAAGCGCAGGCAAACAGTAATGCGACATTTATGTCGCGCCACTAATTGCTCCAGCCGCCGCCGAGAGCAAAATTAACATGGAGATTTCCCATGCTCATTAAACATTCAACCGATGCCGAAGCCAAAAACGTAACCGCGGGAAAGGACACAACGATTCAAGTCCTCATCTCTGCGCAGGAAGGTCCGAACTTTGCATTGCGGAAGTTTTCCATGCAACAGGGAGGCGGGATGCCGCGTCATACCAACACAGTCGAACATGAACAATACGTGTTGCGCGGTGAAGCGGCAATCACAATCGGTGACGAGACTCATCATGTGAAAACTGGCGATGTCGTCTTTATCCCCGGCGGCGCAATCCATTCGTATCAAAACACCGGCGAGGAACCGTTTGAATTTCTGTGCATCATCCCCAACAAGGAGGACGAGATTACTCTTGTGGATGAGGGGTGTTAAGTGAGTTTGTAACGATTGGATTGGGTTCAGTAATAAAGCCAAACTCTTTCGGGGTATATTGTCTGACAACCTAGAAAATTGTGATAAATTCCACTTGACTTTTGGTTGAGTTTGTCGTATCCTAGCCAATAGGTAATTCAATTCTTGGGGGAAACCCTAAGCCAAAACCCATCCATCCATATTAATTTCAACAGCACAGGAGGAAACCATGCAATCCTTCACCTTCCGCAAATCAATTTCGCTTGTGGTTCTTTTGTCTTTGATATTGCAAAGTTGTATGCCAGTGGGGTTGAGCGTGGCAAACCCGCGACGACGCCTTGCTAACAACGCGAATTATCCGAAAGTGGAACCAAGCAAGTATCAACCACCTGTGTTTGAACATCCGGAGCCACGCGCAATTCATAATTTCTTAGAAGCTACTCAAACTACTCAACTCAATATTAATTTGCAGTCCTCACAACTTTCTGATAATGGTGCGGTCACTGAACTAATCTCAGCTTCTTACAGCAGAAATCAGGGCAACGGGAGATCATCCGCAAGCGGCAGTGCGATATCAACCGACGGGCGGTTTGTGGCATTTAGTTCATCATCAAGCAATATTATAGTAGGGGACACCAATGGAAAAATTGACGTCTTCGTTTATGATCGACAAGCTGGCACTGCGACTCGCGTCTCTGTTTCTTCCAGCGGCGTCGAAGCGAATAGTAATTCATGTAACACCGAAGGAAATCCAACTTCTCGTTGTACTTCTATAACTGCCGATGGCCGCTATGTAGTATTTAGCTCCTTTGCAAGCAATCTGGTATCGCACGACACTTTATCAAAATCACAGATATTTGTCCGTGACATGCAAACCGGCACAACAAGCCTGGTCACCGCCGCCAACCCGTTTTTTGGCGGAAACGATGATTCTTATGCTCCTGTTATATCTGCTAATGGACGTTATGTGGCCTTTTACTCTAAGGCGACAAATTTAGCAGGTGGTTTTGTTAACAGCTCCCAAATATTCGTCAAGGACCTTCAGACAGGTACATTTACTGTTGCTTCGCTTAATCTAAGTGGAGGTCTGTCATCATGCGTATTCAACTGCAATCAGGAGCCGTCTATATCTAGCGATGGGCGGTACGTGGCGTTTGAATCAAGTGCTTCGGACTTGGTTTCTGGTGACACCAACGGTTACAGAGATATTTTTGTCCGCGACCTACAAACTAGCATAACTACTCGTGTTTCTGTCTCCTCTAGCGGTGCACAAGGAAATAATGGTTCATATTTCAATTACTCAAATTGGGGCGCTGGACAAAGCATTTCTGGAGATGGACGTTATGTGGTATTTTTTTCATCAGCAACGAACTTTTTCACTGGAGATACGAGTATTGACTTCGACGTCTTTGTCCGTGACTTACAGACCAACACAACAATCCATGTTCCATCGCCCAGCGATCGCTCACAATATCCCTCCATTTCAAGTAACGGACAAATAGTGGGGTTTGTATCAGGCTACTATGATAATGGCCCAATCTTTAACGTATACACTTACGATCTGCTAACCGGATCAATTACCCTTCTCGCGGTTGGTGCACCTCCTGTACAAGCACCTTCACTCTCTGCCAATGGTCAGGTAACAGCCTTCTTATTAGGCGAGACCAGTATACCAGGCACTCCAACTAACGTCTTTGTGCACGGGCATCCCCTCTCCATTCTCGCAAACCAAACAACATATAGTTCGACTCATTTCGCAGAGGGAAATCTCTCGTGCTCTGCTCCCTGCACACAAGGAACTGAGGGTGGGCCTATCAATACCCGCATAGGCGGATACGACTATTCGACTACGGATATCACCATTCAAACTGCTGCGGGCCTGCTCGCCTTTGAGCGCTCTTATTCCTCCGTTGCTACAGGCTTATACTCGACAAATCTCGGTTATGGCTGGACGCATAATAACGATTTATATCTCGCAATTGGGACCTACGATGCCAACAACAAAAGACAAGTGACATTGAAAGGGCATACTGCAAATCAATATACATTTCTTCAACAGTCGGGAGCGACTGATACGACACCTGAGTTTGGAGTCTATGCCACTCTCACACAAGGACCATCATCGTTTATTCTGACCGATAGAACACAAAACAAATACGAATTCAACTTAACCACAGGTAGGCTGATTTCATATACCGACACAAACGGCAATAAGCTCTTTTACACATTTGACAGTAAAGGGCGTCTGATCAGAATCAACGACCAACCCAATACCCGATATCTAACTTTTGCTTATGCAGGCAATGACAAGAAGATCAAAACCGTCACAGATTATTCAGGTCGCGTTGTCACTTTTACTTATGATGCAAATGCAAATTTAATTTCCGCGAAAGATGTCCTCAACCGAACATGGATGTATCAATATGACGCTTCACACCGCCTGACACGGGTAACCGACCCTGCGGGCACGATTGTTGAAAGAACCGAATATGATGGCAATGGTCGGGCCGTGCGTCAATACGACGGGCTGGGAAATCTGGTTGTCCAACTCACTTACAACGCAGACGGCACAACGACCATTACAAACGCCCTGAATAATATAAAAACTGATAATTACAGCACTCGCAACGTGCGCGCCACTACTACAGATCAGACGGGTGGCGTTATTGCCCAAAGTTACGACTCAAACTTCAGACCAGCCTCAATTACAGACCCCTCAGGAGAGACTACTTTGCTTCAGTGGAGCACTGATGGAGCAGAGTTAACACAGGTAGTAGATGCACAAGGCGAACAAATTGACCTGGCCTATGATGCGATTCACAACCTCACCTCTGTCATTGACCAAAATAGCTTTCTAACAAGTTATACGTATAGTGTGACGAAAATGACCAGCTCAACGGATGCGTTGAATGGAATAACAACATATACGTATAACGCACAAGGTTTTCTGGCGTCACAAACCGACCCATTGGGTCATGTAACCTCGTACACCTACAACTCACAGGGACAGCGGACATCCATGACCGATCCGCTTGGCAAGGTGTGGACGTACACATACGACAGCCTTGGGCTATTGGTTGACACAACAGATCCGCTAGGTCGCGTGACTCACAATCAATATGACGCAGCTGGACGAGTAATAAAAGTCACCCGCAACTATGTCACGTCGCGCCCACAGAACGATTTGAATCAATATAATATTGTCACAGAATATACCTATGATGATCGCGGAAATCAAACTACAGTAAAAGATACTTACGGCAGAATCACAACCTACACGTATGATAATGCTGGCAAGTTGCTTACTGTGACCGACCCCGCAGGACATGCAACAATAAATGCCTATGATACGGCGGGTAGGCTCATTTCAACCACGGATGCTCTGGGAAAAGTCACCAGTTACCAATACGACGCGGCGAATCGCGTAACGGCAGTGACCAACCCGGCAGGCGGAATCACGCAAACCACTTACAACCTCGACGGCGCCATCGCCACCACAAAAGATGCGCTGAATCGGACAACTTCATACACCTACGACGAACTCAAGCGTGTGACGCAGGTAATAGATCCTTTGGGAGGCGTGACCAGTTATCAGTACGACGCAACTGGTAACATGACCTCCATGACCGACCCGCGCGGCAAGACAACCACTTACGAGTACGATGCATTGAGCCGCCTCATCAAGCAGACCGATCCCAACGGCGGAATCACAGAACACTTTTACGACGCGGCCGGAAACAAAATCCAAACCATTGACCCGCGCGACTATGCCACCACGTACACCTACGACGCGGCAAACCGCTTGTTGACTGTTACTGATGCGCGCGGAGGCGTAACCACGTACGAATATGATAATTTGGGACGCCGAACGGCAATGACCAATGCGCGTGGCAACCGCACCACATACGCCTATGACCTGCTTGATCGTCTAATTTCATCCACTGACCCGCTTGGGCATGTGACAACAGCGCAATACGATGCCATGAGCAACACCACCGCACAAACAGATGCCAACGGCTTCACCACCACGTATCAATACAACAACTTATACCGCCTCACCAGCCAGACCGACCCGATGAACGGTGTCATGTCGTTTATATACGATGTTGTTGGGAATCGTACATCAGTGACAGATGCAAATAACCATACGATGACGACAGTCTATGATTTGCTCTATCGCCCTGTCACTATTACCGACCCAAACAACCACACGTCCACCACCACGTATGATGCGGTTGGAAATGTCCTCTCCGTAACCGATGCGTTGGGGCATGCAAACACATTTACCTACGATGCGTTGAACCGACAGACAACCGCAATCGACGCGCTCAGCAATGTCACACAATATGACTACGACGCCGGGGGCAACCTTATCAGCACAACCGACGCGAATGGCGTGGTGACGCACTTCGAGTACGACTCGCTCAGCCGCCTCAGCGCCGTCGTTGAAAATTACCAGCCCTCGGCTGGGACCGACGCGCAGACCAACGTCCGCACTGAATTTACGTATGATGAGAACGGCAATCGTCTGACGATCAAGGATGGCAATGGGCATATCTCCCAATCCACCTATGATGAAGTCAACCGTCTCGTACAGGAAGCCGACCCGCTGGGGAACACATGGACGCACTCCTACGACGCGGTTGGGAATCGCATTTCTGTCACAGATGCGAACCTGGCAGTGACGCAATATGTATACGACACTGTCAATCGCCTAACGAACATTAACTACCCCAACCCCGACCCCGATGTGGCTTTCACGTATGACAATGGTGGACGCCGCCTCACGATGGCCGATGGGCTGGGGACAACAACCTGGACCTACGACTCACTGAATCGTCCCACCGCCACTCAAGACCCCTTTAGCGCGATAGTGGGATATGGCTACGATGTGGTCGGCAATCGTACGAGCCTGACCTATCCTGGCGGAGGTGTGGTCAACTACACCTACGACAATGCCAATCGTTTGACGACGGTCAATGGATTATCGTCCATCGTCAATTACACTTACGACAACGCAGACCGCCTAACAGGTATCTCACGCCCGAACGGGGTGAATACCGCTTATACGTATGATGATGCAAATCGCTTATTGTCATTGACCCATGCTCAGGGCATTCAACCCCTTGGTTCCTACCAATACACCCATGACGCAGTAGGCAATCGCACGCAGGTCATCGAGCAGATGGTCGTGCCCGGAATGGCGTTCAATTCGCCGAATGCCAGTATTCACCTAGCGTCATACAAATTTGTGCCGCCTGCCGCGCCCAAGACCAAAACACCGACGCCCACTGCAAGCCCA
>Ga0247727_10003142_pt1 | contig 36905 bp, 31 predicted proteins | sample WisWelCaveWW1625_FD_202498 | JGI IMG/M metagenome (GOLD analysis project Ga0247727, IMG submission 202498) | Biofilm microbial communities from Wishing Well Cave, Virginia, United States - WW16-25 | ecosystem: Environmental > Aquatic > Deep subsurface > Groundwater > Cave microbial mat | place...
TAGATCCGGGAGAAGCGTACTGGGTGAAGGCGAGTCAGGCGGGGCAGTTAATACTATCATCTTCTGAAGTCATGAGCGCAATGAACCGCATCAGGATTATGCCGACAAGTGAACAGCCGCCATCACCGCCAGACGGAACAAAGCATTCCAATCATCCGATAATCCCAAGTGAATTCTTACTTGAGCAGAATTACCCGAATCCGTTTAATCCAGTAACAGTAATCAGATATTCCGTTCCGCCTCCAGCGGAACGAGACCTCACCCCGATTGGAAATCGGGACGGGCAGATTCCACAGGTAGGGGCAATTCATGAATTGCCCGTACGGTTAGTTATCTACGATGTGCTCGGGCAGGTCGTGGCTACGCTGGTCGATGAGATTCAGGAAGCAGAATACAAGTCGGTGGAGTGGGATGCCGCCACGTTGCCGAGCGGAGTCTACTTTTACCGTCTCACAGCTGGTGGCTACAATAGTGTAAAGAAAATGGTGTTGATAAGATAAATTACTTTTCCGTCGCACATTTCATTTCGTTTTCTACTCCACTAACCTCCCAATCTACTTCCTTGAAAATATCCCAAGAATTGGTTATAATGAAGGGCAATTATCGCAAAACCCATCTGTAATACACACAAACGAAAGGATTTTTAAGCATGTTTGATGTTCGCAGGGTACTTATTACCCTTTTATTATCTCTTGCCGTCTATGGCTGTTCACCAAAAGCATCGGATATTGTCGTTCTCGAGGTCGGGTCGTCGAAAGTCACAATGACCGAATACGAAAATTTCTTCACACGCAACAGCGGCGGCTGGGATGCCGCCAAGCAAAGTTCGCTGGAAGAACGTGAACGTTTCCTTGACCTCTTAACAAACTATAAACTCAAGCTTCGCGATGCCTATGATAAGAATCTCATCAACGATACAGACATTGTGCGCGAGTTGAGAGAATACCGTACAAGTCTTGCCTCAACGTATATTCTCGACCGCGAACTCACGGAGCCGGGCGTCAGGTTGTTATATCAGCGGCGACAGGAGTATATTCGCCCTCAGCATATTTTGCTCGCATTAAAACCGGACGCTTCTCCCGAAGAAACCCTTAAAGCATATTCGAAGGCAATGGAAATTATCGGGCGCGTTAAATCCGGTGAGATTTTCGATTCGCTCGCTGTACAGCTTTCCAATGACCCTTCATCAAAATCAACTCGTGGCGATCTGTATTTTATTACAACGGGAACGCTTGTGAAGCCGTTTGAGGATGCGATGTATTCCATAGCAAAGGGGCAAATGAGTTCGACACCGGTCAGATCATCGTTTGGTTACCATATTATCAAAGTGTTGGATCGTGAGCCGGCGCGCCTCCTCAAAGCCCGCCATATTATGACGCGATTCCAATCACCAACTCCGGATTCGACCGACACTGCAAATGCAATGATGAGGATACGTGCATTGGCAGACAGTTTAGATAACGGTTGGGATTTGGGATTGCTTGCAAACAAATTTTCCGAAGATCCCGGCAGTGCGCCGCAAGGCGGTGATCTCGGTTGGTTTGAGCGAAGGCGCTGGGTGCAGTCATTTGATGAAACGGTGTTCGGCATGAAGGGGAATCGGCGGTCTGACGCGGTTCGCACTCCGTGGGGATATCATATTATTCAGATTGATAGTGTGAAATCGCTTCCCGCCTTTACCGAGATGAAAGAAGAGCTTAAGAAATTATATCAACAGCATAGGTACAGCGAAGACTTTGCCGATTATGTTGCCGCCATGAAAAAAGAATTCAAGTATGAAATCAATGAGGACACATTTGCCTCATTGATTTCACGGCTCGATTCGACAAAGCTGATCGGCGACAGCGCATGGGATGGGAATGTGCCGCAGGATGTGCGAGCACTTCCACTTATGAAGATCAACAGCAGGGCAATTACTCTCGACACTATCATTTCCGCCTTAGGCAAACGCCCTGAATTCCGCAACTCGTCGTTACGAAGCAAAGAGGTACGCACACGTATCGACCGTATTGCCGAATCACTGCTCCTTGAAGCAAAATCGGCCGGGCTCGAAGCCAAGTATCCGGAATTCGCCTCACTCATGAGAGAATATGATGATGGCGTAGTTCTCTATAAGGCAGAACAGATGGAAGTATGGAATAAGAATACTGTCTCCGACACTGCGCTGAGAAATTATTTTGACCAGAACAGAAGTAAATTCATGTTCTCGGAGCAGGTCAACATCGGAGAAATTTATATTGACACGGACACCCTTGGGGCAAAATTGTATGACTCATTAATGCAAGGTTCTGATTTTGCTGAAATGGCAGCGCGTTACACAGATGACCCCGATGTCAAAACAAAAGGCGGCGCACGTGGTTTGCAGGCAATTGATACCGACGAGATTACAAAAATGGGCGCCACACTCAACGTCGGCGAAATCTCCGAGCCCACCGCTCTTGATGGCGGTGGGTTTGTTGTTGTCAAACTCATCGCACGAGAACCTGCTCGCCAGAAAACTTTTGAGGAGGCCGGCGCCGAAATTTCAAATGCATATCAAGACAATCAATCGAAAGTTCATGAGCGACAATGGCTGGAACGCGTCAAAGCAAAATACCCGGTAAAGCAGTACAAAGAGTTATTAAGGGATGCATTCTCAAAACCAAATAATTCCCGCTGAACACTTTATCTCTTGTGATGTTTATGGTTACCTATGAGGATGACGCATCGTCGCACTGCACTGATTATTATTATTCTTTGCTCAATAAATATTTCATGCGAGCAAAAGAAGGAAAGCACTATCATCGCCCGTGTCGGAAGTGTTGCGCTCACACGGGAGGAAACTATTGATCATATCGACACAGCGCTGGGAACGACACAACAACAACTCTCAGCATACGTAACAGCGTGGGTCAATGCCGAACTTATCTATCAGGAATCACAGCGCAGCGCCCTGCAGACATCCGACAAGATAGAACGCAATGTTCATGATGTTCGCCGGCAGATGGTCAACAATGCCTATCTCGAACAATACGTCTATGCTGAATCTGTAAATATTGACGAACAACGCCTGCATAAATATTATGAAGACCATGTATCAGAGTTTCTTGCCCGTGAAGACATGAGGAAATTACATATTGCGATCTTTAACAGTCGCGAACGAGCAAGCATGTTCACCTCTTACGTGTTGCGAACGTCAAACTGGAATGCAGCGTTGAACGATTCTTCGATTGCACAGAGTATTGCTGCCACAATGCCGGAGCAATATTATTCACAGCAAACGTTGTTTCCAGCAGAACTCTGGAGAGCTTCAACCACACTGGCTATCAATGACATTTCGTATCCTATAAAAATACCATTCGGATATGCTGTTATCCAACTTCTCGTCATGGTGCAGCAAGGTAAATCGGCACCTTTTGAACTTGTTCGTGACGAAATAGAACAGCGCATAATAATTGAAGCTCGACGTAAGAAATACGGCGAATTGCTTGGAACCCTTCGGCAACGTTATGCTGTTGAAATATTCACAACGTCATTTTCTGCACCGGACACAGGACAACAATACTTACATGAATAATTATAAACTTCTCCCTGCCTTTGTTTTTTTTCTGCTCTTGTTGCCATGTTCTCTTATGGCGCAGCCAACTGTCCTCGATCGCATCGTTGCCATTGTAGGAAGAGAATGTATCTTGCTTTCCGATCTGAATGCGCAAACGGAATTCTACGCATTCAATAATCGCATTGACCCTTCCGCACAAGGGCTAAAGGAACAGGTCCTTCAGGCAATGATCAACGAAAAGTTGATACTGGCACGCGCGATAGAAGATACAACCATTAGTATTCGTGAGGAAGATATCACAAGCCAATTAGATGCACTTATTGCACAACGCGTTCAACAGGCAGGCTCAGAGCAGCGCCTTGAAGAGCTCTACGGTATGCCCATCACAAAAATAAAGCGTGAGTTTCGTGACGATACGCGAAAACAAATGCTCGTCCAGACATTACAACAAATGAAGTTCGGCGATGTACAGGTAAGCAGACGAGAGGTAGAAGAGTTCTATGCCTTATATAAAGACAGTTTGCCTAACGTACCGGAAGAGTTGGATCTCTATCATATTTTCAAACTGCCAAAAGTTGGCGAGCCTGCGCTCAAGGCTACAATGGCAAAAGCTCAAAGTATACTTGATTCTATTAAAATAGGAGGCGACTTTGCTGATTTTGCCAAAAGATATTCTGAAGACAAAGGAACCGCTGGATATGGCGGCGATCTTGGATTCGCACGTCGCGGACAATTTCTTAAAGAGTTCGAAGAGGCAGTCTTTTCTTTGAAAGAAAATCAACTTGCCAATATTGTCGAAACTCCAATAGGACTTCACATTATGCAGTTGATTGAACGACGCGGTGAATCTGTTCATGCACGACACATTCTATTTAAAATTGAGCGAACGTCAATTGATGAAGAATCAGCAAAAGCATCGTTGTCTGCATTGCGGGACAGCGCACTACATGGAGAAAGTTTCTCAGATCTCGCTAAACGTCATTCTGAAGATAAAGAATCGGGGCCGCTAGGCGGGCTGCTGGGAAAATTTCCTATCTCCCAGTTCGATCAGTCGCTGCTTGATGTGGTAAAAAATTTAAAGGAGGGAGACATCAGCGAACCCGTAGACGTTTCTTATGGAGCCTCCAAGGGTTTTCATATCATTTACCTTAAAAAAAGATTCCCGGAACATGTTATTAATACAACAGATGACTGGAAACGTCTCGAAACGCTTGTAACAAACGCTAAACGAAGTCAAGAGTATCAGCAATGGCTGAAACAACTCCATTCCGAGATTTATTGGGACATACGATTATAACACTTACAATTATTACATACATATGAACGTGAAAACTATGAATGATGTCGAGGCGGTGCAATTACTAACAACAAGCATCGGGGCGATTAAAAAAGAAATCGGTAAAGTCATTATTGGCCAAGAACAAATTATTGAGCAGTTACTTATCTCGCTACTGGCACGCGGCCATTGCCTGCTTGTCGGCGTACCGGGCTTAGCAAAAACCTTGCTGATAAAAACGCTTGCCGACGTGATGGATTTACGGTTTAGCCGAATTCAGTTTACTCCCGATCTCATGCCTTCGGATATTACCGGAACGGAAATATTGGAAGACAATCGGACAACCGGCACAAAATTATTCAAGTTCATCAAAGGTCCTGTGTTTGCCAACGTTCTCCTTGCAGATGAAATCAATCGCACTCCGCCCAAAACGCAATCTGCACTTCTCGAAGCAATGCAAGAGCATCATGTTACTGCCGCAGGGCAGCAATACGTTCTCGACGAACCTTTTTTTGTGCTCGCTACGCAAAATCCTATTGAACAAGAAGGAACATACCCTCTCCCTGAAGCTCAGCTCGACAGGTTTATGTTTAACCTCTGGCTTGATTATCCTTCAGATAAAGAAGAAATAGAAATTGTGAAATCTACAACAAGTATGTATTCTCCGCAGATGAATCATATGTTGGGCAGGGAAGAAATATTATTCTTTCAAGAATTAGTACGAAGAGTTCCCGTCGCCGACAATGTAATTTCCTACGCAGTCAATCTTGTCACAAGAACCCGCCCGAAATCGGGCACTGCGCCGCAGTTCATTAAAGATTGGATAAGCTGGGGTGCGGGTCCTCGTGCATCACAGTACTTAATCCTCGGTGCCAAGACACGTGCTATTCTTGATGGCAGGCATTCACCGGATATTGAGGATGTGCGAAAAGTTGTTGGACCTGTTCTTCGCCATCGTATTGTTCCTAATTTCAATGCTGAAGCAGATGGGGTTTCTGCAATGCATATTATCGAGAGATTGTTGGAGAACAATTGATAAGTAATGCAAAACATCGAGTAGCGTTCAGTCTGTGCACGGTAATAATTTTGTGTTTATCTGTCGTACATGTTCTGTATGCGCAGACACCAAAAAAATATTGGGTGTACTTTCGTGATAAGGGACCTCAACATTTCTCTGGCGCCGCCTTATCCAAGAAATTGCCTGAGTATCTGAAAACATTAGAATACATTACTCCTCGTGCGCTTGAACGAAGAGCCAAAGTGTTACCACCTGACGCGATTATTGGCATCGGCGATCTTCCACTCCATCAGCCATATCTTAACCAGGTTCGTTCTGCTGGTGCGGTACTACAACGACAGAGTCGATGGTTAAATGCAACAAGCGTCATAGCAACTGCAGATCAGTTAGCAACTATTGCACAATTTCCTTTTGTGCTGCGCGTGGCTCCTGTTGTCATACTTCGTAGAAAGAATCGTGACGATCAACATTCATTTCAATTCCAAACCCTTGATAAGGCAGCAACATTGGATTATGGCCCATCAGCGCTACAGATGCAGATGATCAATGTTCCTCCGCTTCATGATTTGGGTATTACCGGGCATAACGTCATCGTGGGTATGCTCGACACTGGCTTTCGCTGGCGAGCACACGAGTCACTGCAATCGCGCAACGTAATTGCCGAACATGATTTTATTCAGAATGATGATACCACAGCAAATCAAGTAGGAGATTCTTTTAGTCAAGATCAGCACGGCACATTAACGATGTCCGCGCTTGGAGGATACAAGCCTGGTAGACTTATTGGACCTGCCTTTGATGCATGCTTTGTTCTCGCTAAAACGGAATATCTTCCATCAGAAACGATGATTGAGGAAGACAACTGGGCGGAGGCACTTGAATGGATGGAAGGATTAGGAGTAGAAGTTGCGAGCAGTTCTCTTGGATATAATGATTTTGATCCGTTGGGACCAAATCCGGGCGATTATACATGGGCAAACGGTGACTTTGATGGAAGAACATCGGTGACAGCGCTTGCATGTGTACGAGCCGCAAGACTCGGGATGCTCATTTGTAATGCAATGGGAAATGAGGGAAACGGCGACGGTACTACAGGGACAATGCTAACGCCAGCTGATGCAGACAGTATTATTTCCGTTGGTGCAATAAATTATTCTTACCAGATAGCGGGTTTCAGCTCGACTGGACCAACAAACGATGGCCGTACGAAACCGGATGTTGTAGCGCCCGGAGTTGGCGTCTACTGTGCTTCAACTTCCGGATTCAGTTCGTACTTTAACATCAGCGGAACTTCGCTTGCGACACCATTAACGGGAGGAGCAGCTACACTGCTGTTATCAGCACGGCCCGAACTTACACCATTTCAGGTGCGCGATGCCCTACGTAACACGGCGTCACCGATCATAGATAGTGTTTTCTATCCATCTAACCCAAACAATTTCACCGGATGGGGATTAATAGATGCTTTTCGTGCAGCACTATTCTTCGGTCCTATCTTCAGCAACAACCCAACAGTGAGCATCGTCGATTCTTCACATGATGTTACAATCTCTGTTGCCTCAAAAGACGGTATTAACCCAAACAGCGTTATCTTCCACTATGCTATCGGAAATAGTTCTTCATTTGATTCAATACCTATGATGTTAGATTCTTCCATGTTTTTTGCTACCTCAGGAAGATACAAAGTGGTTGTCCCATCACAAGCAATTGGCACTCTTGTACGATTCTATATTAGCGCTGAAGATAGTGTATCATTAACCTATCAGAGCCCTCCGTCGATAACAAATAAATTGTGGCAACTCAATTACGGTACTACGGAAGTTGATATGTCTCCCATGGTACCACAAGGATATGCGCTCATGCAAAATTATCCCAACCCGTTTAATCCGATGACAAAGATCTCATTTGACTTGCCCCGTCGTGAACATGTAAGAATTCAAGTATTCAGTGTGCTTGGTGAATTGATTGCAACTCTTGTGGATGATGTTGTGAATGCAGGAAGTGCCATGTCACGAGCACCAATTATTTTTGACGGTGCTGGTCTTCCCAGTGGAGTGTATTTCTATCGAGTCTCTACGCCTTCTTTTACGTCAACGAAGAAGATGATGCTCATTCGTTGAGCATATGATTATTGCTGATATTTCCATATCGTTTGGCGGAAGCACATTATTGCTTCTTCTTTTCTCAGCTATTTTAATAGCCCTTGCTTATTTCTTTTACCGTTTTACGCTGCCACCGCTTCCCTCAAGGACACGCTTGGTATTTTCAGTATTGCGATCTGTTGCTCTTGTTCTTTTGCTGTTAGTGTTCTTTGAACCGATCATTCGCCTGATCCATAACAGCAAACAGCCGCCACAAATTGCGGTACTAATAGACAATTCACAAAGCATGGCGATACATGATGCTGCGGGCGATCGCGCTGAACAACTAAAGGCTTTTCTCGGTAGGCATAGCATTCATGATATATCTTCTGAAGCATTAGTGAAGTATTATTCCTCTTCCACAAGGCTTCACGCATTAGAAGCATTTGAACCAGAATCATTACAACTGAACGGGGAAACTACCAATTTGTCGGATGCGTTTTCAAGTCTCAAAACGCTCTTGACTAAAGAAAATATTCAAGCCGCGGTGCTTATTTCTGATGGTATTTACAATGCAGGGAAAAACCCTATCTATGATGCAGCAGCATTGGGAATACCGGTATACACCGTTGGTATTGGTGACACCAACGAGCAAAAAGATATTTTGATCGAAAAGATCGCCACGAACAACATTGCTTATGCTGAAACGCGTATTCCTGTTGATGCCACCATTAAAAGCTCCGGCTATGATGGTGAACGTGTCGAGGTAACGCTTGCAGATGGTGCTTCTATTATAGACACCAAGACAATCATCCTTGGGGGGGGCATTCGCCAGCACACTGTGCGTATGCAGGCTGAACTCAAGGAAGAGGGGACGAAAAAGCTCACCGTAACCATTTCCAAACTATCCGGTGAACTTACAGAAAAAAATAATACACGTTCATTGTTCATTAAGGTTCTTAAAAACAAGTTACGCATTTTCTTGCTTGCCGGTGCTCCAAATCCGGATGTAACTATTGTGCGGCAGATATTAGAGGAGGATGGTCATTTTTCTCTTCATACATTAATTCAAAAAAGTGTGCATGAATTCTATGAGGGTACGAAGACACAGACTGCTATAGATAGTACTGATTGTTTTATATTAATCGGTTTTCCATCTAGCGCGACAGATAGTAAAGTTATTGATGAGCTTCGCAATCATATTGTGAAAAAGAAAAAGCCGTTATTCTTTCTCAACAGTAAAACAACTGATTATGACAAACTGCAGATGCTTGAGTCCTTGCTTCCGTTTACTTGGTCTGCCGTCAGTTCTACTGAACTGTTAACCGATTTTACTATTTTGGATCGAAATAAACACCACCCACTCATTGAACTTGAACATGGCATTGTTGTTGACACCTGGCTGCAATTACCTCCGCTTTACAAAGCACAAACAGTGTTTCGAAGCAAACCTGAGTCTGAGATTTTAGCTGCTGCCGTGGTACAACATATTCCAATGAATGAACCGTTAATACTTGTTCGCAATATTAACAGGCAAAAGTCCTTTGCAATTACTGGATATGGTTTGTGGCAATGGAACCTGCTTGCTCAAGGCAATTCACAGACAGAAACGTTTCTTCCGGCTATACTTTCAAATACGATACGCTGGTTAACTTCAACTGAAGATAATAAGCGAGTACGAGTAATAGCGATGAAAGAAATATTCACAACGGCTGAACCGACTGAGTTTGTGGGTCAAGTTTACGATGAAGAATTTCGACCTGTAGATAACGCAGAAGTTCAAGTACTTATTGAGCATAATAATCAGAAGTTGCAATTTGCTCTGAATGCAGTTGGTAATGGTTTATATGAAGGTGTTATCGAGGGATTAGGTGAGGGTGATTATTCTTTTGTTGGAACAGCTACTCGTAATGGTAATTTCTTTGGAGATGATAAGGGAAAGCTCACAATAGGTCAAGCCAACATAGAGTTTCTTGAAACACGTATGAATAATCAACTCCTGGAACAACTTGCTTACCGCACCGGGGGGGTATATTACCACGCTGACAATGCCTCAACCATTGCAAAAGATATAAACAACGCCAGCTCATTTGAAATAAAAACACTTGTCGAGGTAAGTGAAATTGAGCTTTGGAACTGGAAATATGTTGCCCTTATCATCGTAGCACTTTTCTGTATAGAGTGGTTCTTACGAAAACGTAATGGAATGTTATAACGACGTACCGGGCAGGCATCTAACTGCCATGCCCGATACGTTTATGATAGAGGAAACGATAGCATACTACACCAACATGCCAAAGCAATACTATACTCTTCGCCATTTACTCTCGCATAAATTACTTAATATTGTACACCCTACTAATCCATGATCTTACGAAGAAAAGCTGGTTTTTCGGAATCAACTACATTATTTACTGCCTTTGAATGTTCCTGCTCATCGGATTTAAACGGGTTCAATGAGATATCAATACCCTTCCGCATGAATGCCGGTTCATCCAATTTTTGAAGATCATGCAATCCTGACGGTATGCGATCGATAACTTTCGCCGTCGGCTTTGCTATACGGACTCCTGTTGATCCTTTCTTGTTAAAGCCCGTTGCAATCACTGTTACGATCATCTCATCGCCTAAAGATTCATCGATGACTGCGCCTAATATTACATTCGCTTCCTCACCGGCAGCTTCATGAATGACACTGACTGCCTCATCAACTTCTACGAGAGACATTGTCGGACCACCTGTAACATTGACAAGAACACCCTGTGCCCCTGAGATAGAAACACCTTCAAGCAGAGGACTTGAAATTGCTGCATGTGCTGCTTCGATTGAACGATTCTCGCCACTAGCTACTCCAGAACCCATCAACGCATCGCCCATTTCACGCATGATCGTGCGAACATCTGCAAAATCCACATTAATCAGCCCGGGGATTGTAATCAATTCCGAGATACCTCGTGTAGCATTGTACAATACATCGTTAGCCTTATCGAATGCCTCTTGCAAGGGAGTGTTGCGCTCAACAATAGACAGTAACTTTTGGTTAGGAATCATGATGAGCGTATCGACGTGTTTTTTCATTTCTTCGATACCGGTTTCGGCTTGTGCCATTCGCTTTTTTCCTTCGCACGTGAACGGTTTTGTAACAATACCAACGACAAGCGCACCAATACTCTTTGCTACGTTGGCAACAACTGGGGCCCCGCCTGTGCCTGTACCGCCCCCCATACCCGCTGTGATAAAAACCATATCGCTGCCAGCAAGTGAGCGTGCTATCTCATCGCGGTCTTCTTCCACTGCGCGTTGACCAATCGAAGGATCCGCACCGGCACCTAATCCGCGTGTAAGATTCTTGCCAATTTGTATTTTGTTTGGCGCTTTGTTGCGTTCGAGTGCTTGCATATCGGTATTGATCGCAAAAAAGTCAACGCCCTGCAATCGTTTATCGATCATACTCGTAACAGCATTGCCACCACCTCCGCCAACACCTACAACACGGATCTTTGCACCGTGTTCGAAGTAATTATCGAGTTCTATCACTATCGTTTCTCCTTATGTTTATTTGTGATGGTTAATTAGTTATAATAATTTTTGTTTTCAAATGAAACTAAAGCTCGTCAAACCAACTTTTCATTTTCCCAAATATTTTCTTTACCGATCCATTGCTTTTACCATTACCAAAATTGAGCGGTACTGTTTCCTTGTTACGCAGACCATGGAGCACTAAGCCCACACATGTTGCGTAAATAGGGTTTTCTATTTCCCGAATGAGCCCTGCATTGAACCCACCGGGAATTCCTATTTTTACCGGCATACCCAGCACTTCTCGTGCGAGTTCACCCACACCTTTGATTAATGAACCACCGCCGGTCAGCACTACTCCGGCAGAGAGATGGCGAGAGTAGCCCGATCTTTTTATCTCCAATGTTGCGATCTCAAATATCTCCTCCATTCTTGGCTGTATTATTTGTGCTAACAATCGTTTATCAATTTCGAGCGGCGGACGACCTCCGATGCCGGGAAGCGTTATTGGTTCGTCATCAATAACACTCGGAAGATACGCAAAGCCGTGCAGACATTTTAGTTTCTCTGCTTGTTCCGTAAGAATACCGAGCCCTTTCCTGATATCATTTGTTACTTGATTGCCTGCAACCGGAATGACGGCGGTATGTCTGATCGTTCTATCCTCAAATACCGCAAGATCTGTCGTACCACCGCCAATATCAAGCAGCGCTATGCCTACTTCTTTTTCTTCTTCCTCGAGCACCGCATAACTCGATGCTAATGGTTCTAGCACCATATCGCGGACAAGCAAGCCTGCACGTTGAACGCACTTATAAATATTTTGAGCTGCCGTTACGAGACCGGTGATAATGTGCACATTAGCTTCAAGTCGAACGCCCGACATACCCACCGGATCGCATACACCATCCTGACCATCAATGATGAACTCTTGTGGAATAACATGAATGATCTTACGATCAGATGGAAGTGCTACGCGCTTTGTATCCTCGATGAGTCGATTAACATCTGCTTGTGTGATTTCACTTTCAGAACTGCTAATAGCAATCACACCACGACTTTGAAAACTTTGAATGTGTTCTCCTGCAATTCCAACAATAATAGATTGAATTTTTATTCCCGAGCGTGATTCCGCCTCCGCTACTGCGCTTTGAATAGAACGAACGGTTTTCTCGATATTTGTTACAACACCTCGCGTCAATCCATCGGATATACTTCTACCAACACCCAAGACATTGAAGCGACCGCCTTCATCAAACGATGCTACAACAACACAAACCTTTGTTGTGCCTATATCTAACCCGACAATTATTTCCTGTTCCATAATTATTCCTTTAACATTCTATAAAGAATATTTTTTCTCCTGACGTTTCTGCTGTGCGGCTTGCTTCACGATAACTTGATCTTCAAAACGCAGATCAATATAATGTAACTTATCAGCATCGGGAGTTCCTGCAACATTCAACCAAAAATTCTCCAGCATTGCCAACTTCTTTTCTATGTCTTTACGACCCAACATAATGGGCATACCGACATCGGATGTATAGAGAATAATATCGCCGCCGTTGTTCATATTGATTTCAGAAATCAAATGATAAAGAGCTGTATCAAGCAATTGAGCGGTTTGACATATTTCAATTGCTTCGAAAATTTCCTTGCTGAAAAAAATTTTGCCAATATTAGCTGTTTGAGCTCCGGATATTCCGCTTACCAATGGAATATCAAATCCCTTTTGCGTAGCAGAAGAAGTAAACAACACTCCATCAGCATCTATATAACACAACTGCCCGCAATTGATGGACACAACGGGTATGCGTTCAACTATTTCTATGCTCAGTTTGTTCGGAAATTGCCTGTTTACTTGAACCGACTTAATAAATGATTGCCGCAATATTCTTCCTTGTATATCATAAAGATTAGCAGTATAGATGTATGTCTTCGTCGGCACTTTTGCAAGATTAGCAATTTCCTTAGCCGTAATCGTATTAAATCCTTTGACAACAACTCGCTGAATCCTCAACGATCCTCTCCATTCCATTGCTAGAATAAAGAACGCAAACATTCCGACAAGAAGTGGTAACATAAGTATGAGCCCCCATCGTTTTCGGACAGGTTTCTGTGATAACCCATTGTTGAGCATACGATCTCCCATCATACATACACCTGCTTATACACATCGTCATTAAAACCGACCAGCTTAACTTCGAGTTCTAAACTTATCCCCGACATTTTCATCACGCTTTGCCGAGAAAGCTCAATCAAGTTCAAAATATCTTCAGCGGTAGCATTGCCATGATTAACAATAAAGTTTGCATGTTTTTCAGAAATTTGAGCTTTACCGCTCCATTTCCCCTTGAGACCTGCTTCCTCAATAAGTTTTGCCGCATATATACCAGACGGATTTTTAAACATACTGCCCGAATTAGGGAAATTAACAGGTTGTGTTCTGTTTCGTTTCATGAGTAATTCTCGCCGCATCGACATCACTTCACCTTTATCACCCAACGGTAGCTTGAATTTCGCGGCTAAGATTACATCACCTTGGAAACCAGACCGACGATAACTAAAGCCGGATTCTAATTTGGATATAGTCAAGATGTTCTCTTTACGAAGTACTTCCACTTCAACAAGATAATCCGATATTTCTCCTCCATATGCTCCAGCATTCATCATAATTGCACCACCAACTGTGCCGGGGATACCGGGCAGCATTTCAACTCCCTTGAAACCGTGCTGGATACAAAAATCTACAAACCGCGAAATACTCATTCCCGCCTCAACATATACGCACTCTTCTTCGATATATATCTTGTTAAGACCTTCTTCTAAATTAATAACTGCTCCACGAATTCCTTCATCGCTTACCAACATATTGCTACCCTTGCCCATAACCATAAACGGAATGTTTCGTTGTTCCAAAAAGATGATAATCTGTACAACATCTTCTTTATCTGCTGGTTCTAAATAATAATCAGCGGGCCCGCCAATACGAAACGATGTATATTTGCTTAGCGGCTCATGAAGAGTGATATGTCCGCGAAAGAATCTTTTTATGTCGTTAACATCTATCATTGGTGCCGCTGACCTTATTTTTTTGATTTCAACTTTTTGAGAAACTTTTCCCCATATTTCCATATATCACCTGCACCCATTGTAACAACAATATCATCTGACTTCACTATATTCATTAGCTTCTCAACAACATTCTGTTTATCAGCAATGTAATAAGTCTCCTTGTGACCATATTGCTTTGCTGCACTGATAATAAGTTCACCCGAAATACCCTGAATTGGTTCCTCACGCGCAGGATACACATCAGTTACTAATAATACATCTGATAAAAGAAATGCTTTGCCAAACTCCTCATAAAAATCTCTTGTACGCGAGTAGAGATGCGGCTGAAACACACACACAACGCGTCTGCGCCAGCCTGCTTTTGCTCCTGAGAGCGTCGCCCGGCATTCCGTTGGGTGATGAGCATAATCATCATACACAGTTACGCCGTTGACCTCACCCTTCTTTTCCCAACGCCTATAAACGCCTGCAAACTTCTCAATACCTGATTTTACTTTAGCAAAAGGTACACCCAGCTCTAAGCCAACCGCAATTGCCGCCAGTGCATTTTGAACGTTGTGGTTGCCTGGAATTTGAAGCGTCACTTTTCCGAGTTCAGTATGGTTACGAACAACGAAGAATGTTGAAGTATTATCCTTCTGTCGAATATCGACCGCTTGAATATCTGCCTGCGGATTAAGACCGTACGTTAGTATTTTTTTCTTATTGAGGTACGGCATGATATCCTGCAATGCGGGCTCATCTAAACATAGAACAACAAACCCATAAAATGGAACCTTGTTTGCAAACTGCACGAAGGCACCCTTGATATCCTCAAGATCACGATAGCAATCCAGATGATCTGTTTCTAATGTTGTTAACACTGCTATCGTTGGCGTGATGGAAAGAAACGAGCGGTCAAACTCATCGGCTTCAACAACAATAAACTCACCTTTGCCGAGACGAGCATTCGTACCGCCAAGTCCGCTGAGCTTGCCGCCAACAATAACTGTTGGGTCAAGCCCGCCTTCCATTAATACCAAACTTGTCATCGATGTTGTAGTTGTTTTGCCGTGCGTTCCAGCTATTCCTATCCCATACTTAAGTCGCATAACCTCTGCCAGCATTTCAGCGCGGCGGATAATAGGAATCTTACGTTTCTGTGCTTCAATGACCTCGGTGTTTTCCGCGGTAACAGCAGAAGAATACACAAGTGCATCGACATCGGCACAAAGGTGTTCTGCTCTGTGTCCTTCTGTGATCTTTGCTCCAAGCTTCTGCAGCCGCTCTGTAACTTCACTTAATGCTCGATCTGAACCGCTGACTTTAAATCCCTGGTCTAACAATATCTCAGCTATACCGCTCATTCCTATGCCGCCTATACCGACAAAATGTATTTTTTTTATTGAACTAAACACGAATACTCTTTCGTTATTCCTACATTGTTTTACGCAATCTCATCAAAGGCCGTTTTGCCTTTGGTACTCGTTCTGCAATTCGATGCATTTCAATTAGCAATTCTTTCTCACGCTCATATCGTCCAATGCGTATTCGAAACCATCGTCGACGTTCCTGCATCTTAATAATCACCATCTGTGACTGACCCGCTGTGCGCACCGATCGCTCATTCCCAATATATAACCATTCAATAGCTGATAAAGGGATTTCGCGATCGTTAAACTTATTATGAAACACTATTGCATTATCTCCTATGATTAATTTACGATCCCTTGCCTTATTCAGCATTAACACCACAACAGAAATAAGGACAAAGAGAATAATAATATAGAGTATGGGATCCGCAACCAATGTTGGCATTCTTTCAAAGATTATTGTTCCACGAATACCGCCATACAATATAAGCGTCATCAAATACAACAACGTTTGCTGATAATAAAAATCGAGCTTGTACTTGAATATTTTTGTATCATGTCGTATGAGATGATCCTGCATAGCTCATCGAATAATTTTTACCATTTGCCAACTGAATCACCCGCAGCGCAAGATTACGCGCTGCTGTCGGGCAACCTAATGTTTTACTTTTTTCGCTCATGTTATGCAGCTTTTCATTATTGAAAAGTGAAAGTACCGTTGAAAGAAGTTTTTCCGAGACTTGATCATCACTTACAAGCTCGGCCGCACCATGCTGTGAAAGCATCTGTGCATTTTCCATCTGGTGATTCGCAGCAGCATGAGGATACGGTACCAAGATTGCTGGCTTGCCAAGCAGAGTAAATTCGGCAATGGTTGTGGCTCCTGCCCGGCAAACAACAAGGTCACACGCCGCATAGGCATAATCCATACGATCGATAAATATTTTTACAGATATATCGCGTGAGGAATATTTCCTTGACAATCGATCGGCTTCGGCAAAATCTTCAACGCCTGTTTGCCAAATAATTCGCACCTTATTTTGCAACAATTGATCAAGGTTATCCATTATAGCCGTGTTGATAGTGTGCGCCCCTAAACTTCCACCGAATACCAACAACACGCGTTTTTCTTCTTTTGAATCAAAACCGAAATATTCAAGTGCTTCACCTTTACTTGGTTGTTCTAAGTTGATGCGTGTCGGATTTCCAGAAATAAACACATTATCTGTTCGTTTAAAATACTTCTTGGATCGTTCATACGCTAGATGAACTTCATTTACCTTGCCGGCAAGCATACGAGTCGTTACACCGGGAAAATTATTTTGCTCTTGAATAAGTGTTGGCACGCCTTTCATAATAGCGGCACGCAGTACCGGACCCGAAACATATCCGCCTGTTCCTACGACGACATGAGGCTGAAATTCTTTGATAATTGATCGTGCTTGCATAATCGAGACAATGACTTTTAATGGAAACAACAAATTGCTGATTCGAAATCTACGATGAAACCCGCTAATCCATATCGTTTGAAACGCATAGCCGTTTTGAGGAACGATGCGAGCTTCGATTTTATTTTTTGTTCCGATAAATAATACTTTGGCATTCGGTTCAATTTTTTTAATTTCATCTGCAATGGCAATAGCGGGAAACAGATGACCTCCTGTTCCGCCGCCAGCAAACATAACTCGAATCGATGCCACATTAATAGACCTTTCCGATACTTGTTTCATTCGTTACTATCACAGGATCAATAGTAAGTTCCCGTGCGCGAGGGTGTAAGTCCGTTTGCGAAGAAATATTTAGCAGTACACCTATGGCGCACGCAGAGAACACCATTGACGAACCTCCATAACTGACAAACGGCATCGGAAGTCCTGTGGTTGGTAATATCCCAAGAGTTACACCAGCATTAATCAGCGCATAGAGTGTAATTGCACATGTAATAGCAATTGCAAGATTTCGCCCAAAGACATCACCTGCAAATTTGGCAATCTTGAACCCTCGATACATGATAACGGCAAAGAGCGTTAAAAAAAATATCGTGCCGATGAACCCATATTCTTCTCCAACAATAGAGAAGACAAAATCTCCATACGACTCCGGAAGAAAAAAATCGCGCTGTCTGCTTTCACCAGGTCCGACACCAAAGATACCGCCATTTCCAAATCCCAGAATCCCTTGCCATACTTGATAGTTTGCTTTTGTTCCTGAGCCGCCATTTCCACTCAGAAATGCCATAATACGCGCACGACGATACTCAGCACTCATCATGTAAACAAAGAATACTGGTACAAGAACGGCGAACGTTAGACTCAAGTGAGATAGCTTTGCGCGTCCGACAAACAATAGTACGAGACTTAGCAGGAAGATCATCGAACCCATGCTGAAATTCGGTTGAAGCATCACTAACAGCGTTACGCAACCGATCCACACCATCACAGGAATAAACCCGCGTTTGAAATCCTGAATCAACTCTCCTTTCACAGCAATAAGTGTGCAAAGGTGAAATAACAGAACATACTTTGCAAACTCCGATGGCTGAAAACCAATGCTTCCAAATCTAAGCCAGCGTGTAGCCCCTTTTGCTTCGCCACCGAGCACAAGTGTTACAAATAACAATCCTACAGCCGCAACTACTGCTAGTTTTGTAAAACGCTGGAGCTTATGGTAATCCATCCGCATTGCAATAAACATACAACCAATTCCCAAAAACACCTTGATGGCGTGTGTGATGAGCATTTTTTCGCTTTCACCATACTTCAGGAATGCATAGCTCGATGACGCGCTGTACACAACACCGAGACTTAACAGCATCAACGTAAGTACGGCTATAAGAATCGATATATCAATATGATTTCGTTCGGAGGAAAACATGGTTATAGTTCATGAACAATTCTTTTGAATTCTTTTCCACGATGCTCGTAATTTTCAAACCAATCAAACGACGCACATGCCGGCGATAATAACACAACATCTCCTTTTGTGGATAGTTCAGACGCTGCTTTTACTGCCGCCGCCATTGAAGGCGCTTTAACCACATTTCGCATGCGATGAAATTCCTGGTATACTTTTTCTGAAGATTCACCTATCGCTACGATTGCTTTTACACGTCGCTCAACGAGAGCATGTAATTTCGAATAGTCGTTTCCTTTGTCGCGACCTCCAAGCAAGAGTACTACTGGTTCGCTAAAGGCTTGTAGTGCATACCATACCGAATCGACATTTGTTGCCTTCGAGTCGTTGACATATTGCACCCCATTCACTTCTCGTACAAATTCAAGGCGGTGCTCTACACCCTTGAAGTTTTTCAGCGTAGCCCGAATTGACGCTGCGCTTACTCCCATCACTTGCGCCGATAATGTCGCCGCCATTGCGTTATACAGATTGTGTGCACCCTTGATGCTAATCTCGTTGATATCGATTATTTCACTACGCTTACCTTCGAGCACGGTAATAAGTTTGCCTTCGTCAACAAAAGAGCCCTCATCGAACTGTTGATTGATGCTGAATGGAAGAGTTTGCACATGCAAGCTTGCTAACCGTCGTATACTCTCCCGAGTTTCCTCGTCGTCATAACAGTAAATTAAGTAATCTTCCATCGTTTGGTTTTCGAATATTCTGCACTTGGAAGCAATGTAGTTTTCAAACGAGTGCTCGTATCGATCAAGATGATCAGGAGTAATGTTAAGTATTACGGCGATCGTCGGATGAAATGATTCAATATCGTCAAGCTGAAAACTGCTCACCTCAAGCACTGCAATAGACGATGAATCGCTATCAGTGACGACCGACGAAAAGGCTGTCCCGATATTACCCGCCACAACATGTTTCTTTTTAGCATCATGAAACATTCTGCCTAATAACGTCGTTGTTGTCGTTTTGCCATTTGTTCCTGTTACAGCAACTATCGGCGATGCACAAAACCAACTCGCCACTTCAAGTTCACTGAGGATTTGTATATCGCGCCGTTTTGCTTCTTGAAGTATCAGAGTATTCGATGGCACACCCGGACTTAATACAATCATCTCAGAATTCAAAATACGATCAGAATGCTGTCCAGTCTCAAATTCTATTCCAAGAGATTGGAGACGAGCGATGGATGCATGAAGCTTCTGTTCTGAAGAACTGTCGCTCACAAATATCTTCGCCCCGTTTGTCAAAAGAAGCTGTGCTGCAGCAATGCCGCTCCGAGCAGCACCGATGATTGCTACATTCTTTCCAACAACAGACCGCATAGTATGTATTCTCTCTTCAAGAAGTTCCATTGTAACAGATTATCGTACTTTAAACGTTGCCAAACTCAAGATCATAAGCAAGATTGCAATGATGTAAAACCGAGTTACAATTTTAGGCTCAGACCAGCCGCTCATTTCAAAGTGATGATGCAGCGGAGCCATTTTAAACACGCGCCGGCCTTCACCGTATTTCTTTTTGGTATATTTGAAATATGACCTCTGGATAATTACAGAAACTGTTTCCATTAAAAACACACCGCCAAGTGTTGGCAACAGCAATTCTTTTTTTATTAATACACATAGAGCGCCGATTGCGCCTCCGAGCGCCAACGAACCGGTATCGCCCATAAACACTTGTGCCGGATAGGCATTAAACCAAAGAAACCCGAGCGACGCTCCTACCAGAGCCGCACAAAATATACTCAATTCACCGTTTCCTCGAAGAAATGGGATCGTTAAATATTGGCTAACATCGGCACGCCCGGAAACATAACACATAATTGCAAGCGTTAAACCAACTATGCCAACTGTCCCCGCTGCCAAACCATCAAGACCGTCTGTAAGATTAACGGCATTGCTCGTAGCAGTTATTACAAAAATAACCATTGGAATATAAAACAGCCCAAAATCGAATTCCGTATGCTTAAAAAAAGGTACGGTTGTACTTGATTTATATTTTACTAACGTCGGATCGATCCACTGTGGATAATAATAAATAACTCCGCCGACAATCAATCCTATAATGATCTGCCCAACGAGTTTGTATTCTTCTATTAATCCTTTGTGTTTTTTTTTAACGACCTTCAGATAATCATCTAAAAACCCAACACCGCCAAGCCAAAGCGTAACGAACATAATGAGTAAGATATAGCCATTCTTAATATCAGCCCACAAGAGCGCAGGCACAAGTATGGCAAAAAGAACTATTAGTCCCCCCATTGTTGGTGTTCCTGCTTTGGACAAATGAGTTTTTGGCGCTTCTAACTTTGCCGATTCTCCTATCTGGTGTTTTTTTAACAACGCAATAATTTTAGGACCGAGCCAAAACGCTATGACTAAAGCGGTAATGGCAGCGGCGCCAGCCCGAAACGTAATATATCGGAAGACGCCGATACCCGGAATATGAAATTCTCTACGTAGATATTCGAACAAGTAATACAGCATTAGTTTACTCTGTGGAAAACTCGCCGCTCGCTGTGTGTTTCTTTTCCATTCGGAAACTTCTGCGTAACGGAAATTTGTAGTATTTTGCTATTAATTAATTCCCATACATCGTGCTGGGTATATTGTTCGGTTTGCCTTGCACCCTCTTGCTCTACTCGGCTATCAACAATAAAAAAATTTCCCGTCGTTGCCCATGATGCCGTGAACCACCTTTTCGATTTACGAAGCGTATCTTCACGAAATACCTCCGAGCCATTAAGCGCATACGCAGTCAATGGAAATTTTACATCCTGACCACTACCTTTTAGTCGCGCCATGGTTATTAGTGAATCTTTTGTCTGTTTTACTTCCATGGAATAACTTTCAACATATTTAAATGATTCAGGTAACTGTGTGCTTTTTTTCAAATCCAAGCTCCACGTTCCTGAAAAATCCACATGTTTGGATGATTGAAATCCACCTATCATTGCGCCTGCCACTATCATTATTACGACCCAATTCATAGGGCAGTCTGGTCTAATTTTTCATGTAAAAACGTCACCACGTCTTCCATTCTCATTCCTCGCGAACCCTTTACTAAGACAATATCACCCGGTTTAACAAGCTCCACGAGATATGTTGTGAGATCTTGTTTTAGTTCAAAATGACGATTGATTTTTATCTTTGCGTTTTCTGAAATATGTTTTGCTGTTGGCCCATACGTCAGCAGATATTCAAAACCTATGTGTGCTAATATTGTTCCAATTTTTTTATGTTCATCGACAGATGCCGCTCCGAGCTCGAGCATATCTCCAAGAACGACTATTTTTTTTCCCTTGGATTGCATTAACGATAGTGTTTCTAGCGCTGACCACACTGAATCAGGATTAGCATTATAGCTGTCGTCAATGATAATAACGCCACCGGTTTTTACTGTTTCCGTTCTCTTCCCCACTGCTGTAAACTGTTCGAGCGCTTTTTGAATATTCACTGCTTGAATACCGCGTGAAAAACCAACTGCAGCGGCAGTAAGTCCGTTATACATCATATGTTTTCCCGGGACTGATAATTGCACTTTTATCTTTTCTTTTTCCTTTGATTCGATTAAAAACGATATACACCCATCCGAATTAATCGTTAACATTGTACCTCGTACATCCAACGTCGAGTTTGAAAAACCGAAGGTGATTTTATTATCCAGTTTAACGCTCTGTTCAGCAACACGCTTGTCATCCATATTAACATAGCCTACACCGGCAGAAGCGATCGCATCAAATAATTCACCTTCTGCTTGTGCAACACCATCTATATTTTTTAAAAATTCCATGTGCTCGTGTCCGATATTTGTAATAACTCCATGTGTTGGTGTAAGGACCTCACAGAGATATTGCAATTCTCCATAATGATTTGTTCCTATTTCAACGACAGCAATATCGTGGCGTTGCTCTAAACGAAATAATGTCAGTGGTACGCCAATATGATTATTGAGATTTCCCTGTGTGCTCAGCACATTCAGTTGAGTTCGTAACACCGCTGAAATCATTTCCTTTGTTGTTGTTTTACCATTGCTTCCTGCCACTGCTATTACCGGGATGTCAAACTTTCTTCGATATACGCTGGCTAATTTGCCAAGCGCCTTTGTTGTATCATCAACAACGATGATACTCTTTCCGCTAAAAGCGTCAAGATTAATTCCTTGTTCAACAACTGCACAGACGGCGCCGCGGGAAAATGCCTTACCGACGAATTCGTGACCATCGAGCGATTCTCCGCGTAACGCAAAAAAAACCTCGCCTGCTTTTAATGTGCGTGTGTCTGTTGAAACTCCAGCACAAAAAAACCCTTTCAGTGATTCTGTGTTCCGTGTATGGACACAACCTATCTTCAGCAAATCCTCGAGGATAATGTTCATGCATGTGCATGTAAATAATCTTTAACAGCTTCCTTATCACTGAAATGGAATTTATTATTGCCGATGACTTGATAGTCTTCGTGTCCTTTTCCCGCAATCAGGACAACGTCATTTTTCGAAGCGAGCTTCAATGCTGTAATAATTGCCTCGCGGCGATCCGGTGTTCGCATCACCTTGGCATGGGGCTTAACCCCAGTCATAATTTCATCTATAATAGTGTCGGGATCTTCGCTCCTTGGATTATCTGATGTAATTATTGTTGTATCGCTATGCTTAGTTGCAATATCACCCATGATCGGGCGTTTTGAACGATCACGATTACCGCCACATCCAAACACAGTTATCAGTTTTCCCTGTGCTGTTGAGGCAAAAATATCTTTGACTGCGAATATTGCTTTCAAAAGAGCATCGGGAGTATGCGCATAATCAATAATGGCCGTCCAACCTGACGGAGATGTTATCTGTTCAAATCTCCCGCGGACCGGCTCAGTTATGCCAATTGCCTTCTGTAATATCGATTTTTCAATTCCCATTGAAACACCAAATGCAAACGCAGCAAGGATATTACTTACATTGAATCGACCTATCAATCGCGAAGTAAGTTGAGTTTCTTCGCCTTGATGAATTGCAGTAAACGATGTTCCATTCATCGTAAGCATGACATTGTGAGAACAGACGTCGGCAGCTCCCGTAGTGCTGTAAGAAACCTTCGATGAACTCGTAGCTTGGAACAACCTTTCTCCCCAGTCATCGTCAATGTTTATGACTGCATACGCCGAGAGAGTCAATGAGTCGAACAACATTTTTTTAGCGTTAAAATAATTTTCCATTGTCTGATGATAGTCAAGATGGTCCTGCGTTAAATTCGTAAATACAGCTGCTTGAAAATGAATACCGTCGACGCGATGCTGGTGCAATGCATGGGAGGATACTTCCATCACTGTAGCAGAGCACCGTTCCGCAACCATCTGTGCAAGGAGTTCATTCAATTCGAACGACTCTGGCGTTGTATGCGTTGCTGACAAAATTTTATTTCCGATTTTATATTCAATTGTTCCTATGAGCCCCGATTGATATCCGCTTGCTTCAAGAATAGATTTAATCAAATGCGTTGTCGTTGTTTTACCGTTCGTCCCGGTTACACCTATCATCATCAATTGCCGTGATGGATGACGAAAATGATTTGCCGATATCCGGGCTAGAGCAACACGGCTATTTTGAACAACAACTTTAACAACACCTGCATGCATAAAAAACGAATCCGGTAAGGCTGCATCATCTTCAATAATAACAACCTTTGCGCCATTTGCGACTGCCTGTGACACAAATTTGTGTCCGTCGAACCCCAATCCCCTGATTGCCACAAAAAGATCGCCTCGCTCAACACGCCTTGAATCGTACTGCACATGATTCACTTGAACATCATGTGTAACCACCATTTGTCCATACAGTGTCTGAAACATCTTGCTTACGGCAACACCTTGCAGCAATTCAGAGAGCATCATTGGAATAACATCAACGTCATATTCATCGATTAATGTATTCATACTGTAGATGAAAGATAGAGCGCTGTTTCTTTACTAATTTGTTGATAGCGTAGTGAGTACTTTTTGCTGACATATAAGCGCTATTTTCATCCCTGCTTTTAACGGCTGACCTGCATTGGGTGATTGAGTTATAACTGTTCCCGAGCCGTTGATAATCGGTTCTAATTTGTTCATACGTAAAATGCTAACAGCTTTTCGCACACTTAACCCTCTTACATCCGGAATCGCACGGGGCATATCTTTGGTTGTCGCCAGTGGGAACGGTTTAGATTTCTTTCCGGATGGCTTTTCTGAAACAACGTTTTGTGTCACACTCCGCGTTTCAGGTACAACTGGTGCAAACATCTCTGAAGTACTGATTACCTGTTCCGCGATTGAACGAAACACCGGAGCACTTGTCGTACCTCCATAATACGATGCCCCTCGTGGGTTATCGATCATGACAAGACAGACGAGCTGCGGGTCATTGGCAGGGTAGAATCCAACGAATGATGCTGTATAACTTCCTGGCTCATATTTTCCATCGACAAACTTTTTTGATGTACCTGTTTTCCCGGCAATACTCATCCCTTCTAACTTTGCAGGTATTCCGGTGCCGTATTCAACTGCGTCGACAAAAAAGTCTTTGAGTGTTTTCGCAGTTGCTTCCGATGTGACGCGGCGGATTTGTTGCGGTTTATATTCGTTGACTGTTTGTCCCAAGGGGTCAATTTCCGACTTGACAAGCATCGGTTTCATGAGGATACCGCCGTTGGCAACTGCACAATATGCCGTGGCAATCTGTAACGGTGTTACCTGAACTTCATATCCAAAGGCTATTGTATTCAATGAGGTGCCCGACCATTCTGCAGGTCTTTTTAATATTCCTCGCACTTCACCCGGATAATCTATATTTGTTGCAATACCAAATCCGTAATTTCGAGCCATTCTGTACAGCCGCTCGCTGCCAATAATATCACTCGCTTTCGCCATAACAATATTGCTCGAATATGCTACAGCTTCTTGAAATGTGATCCACCCATATTCATGTGTATCGACAATCGGTTTAGGACGTCCTGTAACGTTGTATTTACCATTCTCTGCAAAGAATTTTTGGCTGGGTTTAATGAGATTGTGTTCTATTGCAGAAGATGCTGTGACAACTTTAAAGACCGAACCCGGCTCAAACACATCTGTTACGGCGCGGAGTTTCTGATCTTGAAGATTATAGGCTCCAAACTTATTTGGATCGAGCGTCGGATATTGTCCTATAGCAAGCACTTCACCTGTACGAACATTCATTATGACAACGATACCACGATCAGCTTTATTCGCTTCAACGCCTCGCTGTAATTCTCGTTCAGCAATGGATTGAAGCTTCATATCAATTGTGAGTTTGATATTATTGCCATTTGTCGGTTCTACTCGCGGATAATCGACGGAAGGCTTTGCACGCCCCAACCCATCGCGTTGAAAGACAACATATCCATCCACGCCTTGAAGTTGCTTGTCGCATTCTAACTCTATTCCAGCTAAGCCGTTATTATCAATATCAGTAAAACCTGTAAGCTGCCCTGCAACGTGGTCACTATGATATAGTCGTTTGGGCTCATAAAGTATTACTATGCCCTTAAACTTTTGTTGGTCGATCTTTTTGAGATTCTCGACCGCTACTTGACGCTCAAGCCATACAAATCGTGAATCTGATGAAAGTTTATCTATGTAATACCTCTTCGTTTTGCCAAAAAGTTTTGAAAACTTGGCTGCTATTTCCCTTGCATCCTCTGCGGCAAGTTTCGGGTCGGCGGCAAACGAGACAAACATTGTGTTCGAAGCAATAAAATTATCATTACGATCAAAAATTATTCCACGTGTGGCGGGAAGAATAACTTTTGACTCGTATTGTTTCTGGGCATATCCTCGGTATGTGCCAGAATCAATAATTTGAAGCTGCACCAAACGCACGCACACTGCAACAAAAAAAATGAGAATGCCTATTTGCAGCAGACGAAGTCGTGTTTGCGCATGATTCAACCATACACGTTTTTTTCCATACTGTCGAACGATACGGTTAGGGCTTTTCCTTGAAAATAGATTCATAATCAACGCATCATTTCTCTAAGTTGTCAAGCTGCTTCTGTGTTAGCGTAAACCATACCGGTTGTTCTTTGGGATATATCATATCTAACTGTTCGGTTGCAATTTTTCCTATACGATCCAAGCTTGACTTCTTATTAACTTCTGCTCTAAGAACTTCATTTGCGTAGAGTATTCTTTGATACTGCATCTCCGCCTCATTCACTTCAACTGCCAGCCGATTGACAGTTATTTTATTCCAGACATACGACACGATTAACAAGGAAATAGCCAGCATTGTTGCAATGATATAAAATGGTGAACGCTTACGTTTCTTTATAGGTCTATTGCCGCGCGGAACTCCTTCAAGCGATGAAACTGACTGCTCACCATTATAAACGTACCTTCGTTCTTTCTGCTGCTGCGATACTACTGCCTCGGCCATAACACTTTCATTGTTTCTCATATCGCCACTTTCACAGCTGCCCGCAATTTTGCGCTCCGAGCACGTGGATTAGTATTAATCTCATCTTCACCTGCTACTATTGGTTTTTTTGTCAAAAGTTCTAACGTAGGCTGACATGGGGTATCAGGAATTAATTTATTGGTAGACCGTATTGTTGAACTTGATTCTTTTAAGAAACATCCTTTCACTATTCTATCTTCGAGTGAATGATAGGAGATCACTACAATTCTTCCGCCTACCTTTAAACACTCTATTGCTTTTTGAAGCCCTTTACGTAGGCTATCTAACTCATCATTCACTTCAATCCTTATTGCTTGAAATACTCGTGCCAGTGATTTTTGTAGGAATCGTCGCCCCACAGCAGTCTCAACAATACTAGAAAGTTGTCGGGTTGTTTCCAATGGATGTTGTTCCCTCATCGCTGCAATTTTCTTTGCAATGGATTTTGCATACTTCTCTTCACCATAGTCCCAAAAAATTCTACTTAATTGTTCAACACTATAGGTGTTGACAACTGTCCAGCCGTCGCTCTGTTGGTTTTTGCTCATACGCATATCAATGCGACTTTCGTTTTGAAAACTAAATCCTCGTACTTTTGTATCAATTTGAAATGATGAAACACCCAAATCCAGTAATATACCGTCCACAAATTCAACCATATTTTCTTGTAATCGCTTTTGTATGTTAGCATAATTGTCATGCACAAAAAGGACCCGGTCGCCAAAATGATTCAATCGTAGTTTTGAATATCTGATTGCTTCTTCATCAACATCGAAACATACAAGTTTACTATTCGGTGAAGATACGCGCAGAATCGATTCTGCATGCCCTCCTCCACCAAGCGTTCCATCTACATAAATTCCTTCACGCTGTGCTTGCAAGTTGTTAAGGACATCGTTAACCAAAACTGGTGTATGATAATCATGTGTCATTTATACAAGGTGTACCGCTGGCGCTTAATCATTCTTGCCCGCGCTCAGCGCATTACCTTAGCCGCTATGTGTTCGTACGGCTCAGATTGATTTTTCTTATATTCGTCATAGCTCATCGGGTCCCATAACTCTATCTTGTCAAGTGTTCCAATAATTCGAACCTCATCTCCTATGTTTGCATAGTCTCGCAGTTCCTGTGGTATTGAAAGACGTGCTTGTCCATCGAGTTGACTTTCTGATGCAAGTTCGAGTAGTGCACGAATAAAGCTTCTATGCTCCGGATCGTACGAAGAAAGATTCCGAAGATTCTGTTCTAATTTATTCCATTCATCAATGGGGTAAACAAATAAACATTTTTCAAAACCGCGAGTAACAACAAACGTATCGCTGCACTCTGGATTGACATACTTCCGCAATTTGGCGGGAAGGTTCACGCGCCCTTTCTCATCAACAGCGTACATATATGATCCCTTAAATGATGACATTGTATTTAAATTATTTTGCTCGAATTAAAATCATTGAAATCCTAAAAAAATCCACACCATTATTCCCCACTTTTCCCCACTGCGAATCTCCAATTTAGGGAATTTTTAATAAAAGTCAAGATATTTCTACATTTTTGGACGATTTTAATACTTTTTCTTTACGACTTAATTTACAACCATGAAATGTGTCAAAAATGAACGATTTTCGAGTGCCTGATCGTTATTAACTAGTGGGTGTTTTTGAGACAAGCGGATTGGTATTCGTTATCTGTGAGTAGTATTAGTTTTTTGCTAAAAAAATGAAAGGTTGCAATTGTTTTTCTTAGCGAAATAATATACCTTTTTCAATTCTCCAACCAAACGAGGTTGAAAATATTTTGCACGTAGAAACTCATACAATTAAAATTAATACACGCGGATTTAGCAAGGTACCCGATCTAACTCCAGGGGTATATTCATTTACAAAGCGTTCCGCGCTTACAAGTGGAGATGAACACTGAAGTGATGGTAATGATTTTTTGCAAGCTCGGACAGCACTTCTTGGCTCGTTATTAACAGTTCCCATTATTTATAGTAAGCTCCGACTTGGCACATGGCAACAAATCATTCTTATTAATTTTAACAATCGCCGGCGAACAGAGGAGTAATGGTACGAGGGTTGGGTAAATAGCATGGAGACTTCTTTACTGTTCTTGATATTTCTTTCTGTACTTTTTTTTATTGTTGCTTTTCTTTATTCTTCGGTTGGGCATGGTGGGGCCTCGGGATACTTGGCGGTATTTTCATTACTAGCCTTTGCTCCGAAAGAAATGGCTACTACGGCATTACTTCTGAATGTCATCGTTGCAACTATTTCTTTTGTAACCTATTTTCGAACCGGATTTTTTTCTTGGAGACTCACATATCCCTTTTTGATTGGGTCTGTCCCGCTAGCTCTTCTCGGAGGAACTTTGCACATTTCATCATATGTGTATACCCTCCTCCTTGCCATTGCACTTCTTGCTGCGGCTGCACGATTGATTGTTAAGGTTGAATCGCGCGTGGCCACAGATCAAGCGCATACAATTCCTCCTTTATGGATGGCAATATTAATTGGATCTGCAATAGGATTTATCTCCGGAGTAGTTGGCGTTGGTGGCGGTATATTTCTCAGCCCGCTGATTCTTTTTATGGGGTGGAGTGAGCCTAAGCGCACATCGACAATTTCGGCATTGTTCATTGTTTTTAACTCGGTTGCCGGGCTTATTGGCAGGCATGTTGAAGACACACTCGTTTGGGAGAATTACTTGCCATTTATGATCACGGCTATTCTTGGCGGGTTTGCTGGTTCATGGTGGGGGGCTAAGATAATATCTTCGAGTTTGTTAAGAAAACTTCTTGGTGTTGTACTAATTATTGCTTCTATTAAGCTTATCATAACGGTATTGAAATAGAAGTAAATCGTAGTCAAATGCTGAATTTAATATTCATAATATCACTTTCTAAAAGCCGAAGCAAGCTTCGGGGTATTAACCAAAAAAAGAATAAACGCGGAATTATTTCTTATCCTTACCTGTTCAGATAATTGACTTTAACCTAGAAAGTTAATACCTTCAATCGCTTCCTAAGGAAAAACAGGTATTCACAGTCCACTAAACTTTAATCTTTAAAGGAGTTATACTATGCTAAAACGAATTATTGTAACACTCTTAGTTCTTATGCTTGCCCTCTCTTTCTCTACCATCACGTTTGCACAAGACCCTGCAACGCAAGAAGTAAAAAAAGACGAGATGAAGAAAGATGAGAAGAAGACGGAGGCAACCAAGGAATCAAAAGCAATGGGACCGTTAAAGTCCGTAAGTTGCGATCCGACCTGTGGCTTCTTGTGCCAGAGTCATAATGAAAAGGAACTCCTCTCCATCGTAAAAACACATGCAAAGAAGATGCATAAGATGGATATGACCGACGCAAAGATCAAGGAGATGATGAAGACCGAAGGAGAGATGAAAAAGCCTGAGGGCGAGATGAAGCAATAAGGTGCATCATCAGAGATATTGTTAAAAAACCCCGTTAATACAATGGGGTTTTTTATTCTTTCAAGAGCGTCGTTATATTATGCCACCAGTCCCGCAACTAACCAGCCAACCACCTGATCAATTGTTCTGCAATAACAAATGCCCAGCCGGCATCGTACCAGTTCTGATGTAACATCGTCATCGATAATATCACGAGGACGCCGATACACACTGACGCCATCACGCGATCGCTGTACCGTGTAACACCCATTCTCAGTCTCATCCAGCCGAGGACGAGCACGGCAAGAATGCCAGCAGCGAGTTCGCCGCCAAGGCGTGGAAACCACGAACCGAACTCACCGACTCGGACAAAAGCGAATACCGAAGGACCCTTCATCGATTTTTCCATCACCGCATCTTCTGCAACTTTCTTTTCTTCTTTGCTCGCTTCGAGTGGAACGCTTTGAACGTTTGGTAAAAAGTATGTGCCGGATGTTGGAGCGTTGGCGATAATCGCCTGCGTTACAGCATCCTCATGGGTAAACTTTTGTAATGCGCCATTATATGTCGGCAACATCATGTGTGAAACCGCACCCCAGATGAACATTGCAAGTCCACCAAGAATTGCGGCAAGAAGTAGTTTGCCTGTAGGCATAGCGACTCTCCTTATATAGTTTATGTATTAGTTAAAAGCAGGCAAATGCATGAAGGAATAGAGAGGATTGCAAGTATAATTTTCCAAAATGAAGAATTAGACTTAAGCATATAATATGCTAAAATGAATTATTATTCCTTCAAAGAAATCGGGGGTAAGTACAATCCTTTAAGCTCACGCTTCCACCATCCGGCTATCGCCTTGTGCTCACTTCCGTTGGTGAAGTGATACTCGTACAACTGTGCACTGATATAGCGCGGCGGCTTATCAGGAAACGGATTTTTCTCAAGAAGATCGAGCACAGCAGGCTCCCCTTCCAGCAGGCGAACACAGAGATTCACAAACCAAGGGTTGCGCTGGTAGCTGCCTAAAGCGGCGAACCACATCTGCCAATCGAGGCGCGGCTGGTGCGGCTCCACCCACGGCGGTGCATGTTCCACATCCCCCGGCTTGTATTTGAACTCGTACTCCAGCCACATCGTGCCGTCGTTACTCCCTTCAACCGAAATCTCGTGGCGTGGGTTGGTCATCACGCGAAAAAGACCGTAATGATTCACAATGAGCAGCGGCGTAAACAACCGTGCTACAGTTTGTATTGGCTTGGGTATACCCTGGCGCTCAAACACCACCTCACTCCACCGAACGATGTTGAGAAATATAATGAAACTTGCGAGCACGACTATCCCCACTCGTACAAAACGAGGCAGAACACAAGGCGCCGTCGAAGCTGCAGACAATCTCTTCGGCAACACGTTTCGCACAGCTGCGTCATCAAGCAAGAGCACACATAACGCGATCGCAAGGAGATTGAAGAACGTGTAATTCCCAGACATCATAATTAACACCATCAAGAAGACAATTGCACCGCTGCTGAGAAACCGCAATCGTCTTGGCAAGAAGATTAGCAACGGACTTCCCAATTCGATGACAAACATGATTGCACACGAGGCAATGTGCATCCACTCTGGCAACTGATGAATGTACCACGAGAGCGGCGTTGGTATCGGCTGTGTTTCGTAATGAAAAGTGAGCGCTGTGAGATTCCACCACGAGGGATCGCCGCTGGTAAGCTTCACTAAGCCAGAGAAGAACATCAATCGAACCAGCAACAAGCGAAACAGCCAGATAATCACTAGCGATGGCGAAGATTCCTGTGAGATGCGTGGAAGTATTTGCGCCGGCGTGAAGAAGATTGCGAGGAAACCTGTTTCTAATAGTAGAATATCCCACTGAAACGAAAGAAAGGTTTGCCCCGCGTAGAACAACGAGAGGTAGAACATCCACAACAATACAGCGACGACTCTCTGTGCTACACCGACAATCAACAACACCGACAATGCTGCACCACCCCAGCATAAAAATTGCAGAAACCCATCACTCGCGTTAAGCCATGCTAACGTTGGAAATTGCCAGTAACGCTCTGTGCCAAGATTGTTACGAATCAGTTGTAAGTATTGCTCAATGGGAAGGATACCCTCTTTACCTACAAGCCCAATGATTTGTACACCAAGAGAAGCAAATGCAATCAGGTAAACAAGTCCTATCAATCGTAAAAATACCCAGCGCGTCAAAACGTGGGATGGAACATCGATGTGCGTCCCCCACAACAGACGCGTAACTTTGTATGCAGCATTGCGGTTTCGTGCGATGAAACGATAACACAGTTCCGTAATCTGTGCAACGCCGGGAATATATTTGAACGCCCAGAGCACCCATCGCTTGCGCGGGGCAGTCGCCAGCGATTCGAACACGGCGCGAGCTCCGCTCAACACGCTACCATCTTCTCTGATTAACTGTACAGCTTTCGTAAACTGTTGGCGTGGAATCTCGGGATGCCGGTCTGCAACTTCCTGATACGGTGCGTACTCAACCGTGCCTCCGGTTAGCTGTTTCCAATAGTCGATCCAGATACGGCAGAAATTACAGTCGCCATCGTAGACCATTAGAGGCTTTTTGTGCTTTGCCATTCTCTTTTAACAATGTTCATACTTGAAAGATACTTACTCATTAGTAGAATATCAAAGAAGCTTAGTAGAATAATATTTACTTGACTGTCAAAGCTGTGAAATACGATTGGAATATATAGTTTTAGGGTTATATTTCTACAAAACAGTTTCTAAATAGTGTAAAGCATCCTTGACTTTTAGCAAAGCATACATTATCTTGTGTTTGTTCAAAAAAATACACTCACTGCTAGAGTTAAACTAGTAAACAGGCACAACCTTATAAAGGAGCTACCCATGAATCAACAACATTCACAATCTAAACGATTTGATCTTCTTGCATGGATAATAACGATTATGTTCGGAGCTACGTTTACGCTTACTCCCGTCGTGATACACTTTTATCACATTGAATCGTTTCTTCGCATCATTATCGCTTTTGTTCCAATGATGATGTTCGTGCTTTTCCTTCTTCGCTTCAATCATACTGTGAAATCTCTTGACGAATTAGGAAGGCGCATACATGTGGAAACATTGGTAACGGCGTTTGTCATAATGGCTTTGTTTTCAGTATTAGGTCCTTGTCTTAGTTTGGCTTTTCAATGGAAGGAGGCTGGGGAAATATTGCAAAGTATTATTTTGCTCCCAATTTATTATTCTATAGCGGCAGTTATTGTTCGGAGACGTTATCTATGAAAAACCGTCTCCGCGTTTTACGTGCAGAGAAGAGCTGGTCTCAAGCAGACTTAGCTGAACAGTTGGGCGTCTCACGTCAAACCATCAACTCCATCGAGACGGAGAAATACGAGCCGAGCTTGAGTTTAGCGTTCAAAGTTGCAAAGCTTTTTGGGAAATCCGTCGAGGAGATATTTCTTTTTAATAATGAACGAGGTTAATACGCAATTCCCCTGATTCAAGAATGTCAGACGCATTTCAACTCTTCGGCACTTCACATCTTCTCATCCTTGCAGCAATTCCTCTCGTCGCTGGATTTCTTGCATGGTGGACGCGGCATCATCCCAAACATTCACGATTCATGAGATACGGCTTGGGCGTTATCATTCTCATCAATGAGGTTGTTTGGTATGGCTACAATATTCACAACGGATGGTTCCGATTCCCCGAAGTTTTACCGCTCCACCTCTGTGATCTTACACTCTGGCTGACGATTATCGGCGCTTTCACGCTTAACTCACGATGCTTTGAGCTTGCATATTATTTTGGCTTGGCTGGCACTTCAATGGCAATACTCACTCCTGATGTATGGGCGCCGTTTCCTTCATATCCTACGATACAATTTTTTCTCGCCCATGGATTGATCGTCATAACTCTTCTCTTTTTGACCTGGGGAAAGATGTGTCGTCCTCAACCGGGGGGTGTGGTGCGGGCTTTCATCTTCTTGAATCTTTATACGATCTTCATTGCCCTGTTCAATGTTGTCTTTCACACGAATTATATGTATCTCTGCCAGAAGCCTCTGGGGTTTTCAATCCTCAATTATCTTGGTCCTTGGCCCCTGTATATTATTGCGAGTGAACTTGTTGCTCTTACCCTTTTTGCCATGCTGTGGCTCCCACACCGAAAAGCTGCCGCTTAGTAATATGTTTCGTCTATTGATTATTGACAATCGCTGTTAATTGTTCTATTTTGCTCATGACATTGGAAATCCTTTCTTTCGATTCGCCTTGTATGCCGGAAGTGAACTGTAATTGTAACTCTTTGCCAACTTGTTTCAGCAAAACGTGCTTCAATGATCCATCTGAGATGCTCTTCATGATCCTTTGAAATGGAACGTCAACATCATCGACCGAGCCATAGAATTGTTTATCAGATTCATCGGGTAGAGTGATCATTAAGGCATTTTCTTCGAGCACAACTTTTCTAAATCCGGCACGAGAGACTGCAAGCCGTAAATCGACAAGCTGAAAAAGATGCTCCACTTCTTCGGGATACTCTCCAAAGCGATCCTGAAGCTCATCGCGCATCGCCTGCATATCTTCGAGGGATGCAGCATGATACAGACGCCGGTAGATATCGAATCGCTCCGTGTCTGACTCTATATAGAAGTCGGGAATAATCGCTTCGATATCAGACTCAATAATAGTCTCGACGGGTACAGGATGCGAGATACGAGTTTCGGCTTTCTGAAACTGGAAGGCATCCTTGAATTCTTCGTGCTTCAATTCCTCCACTGCCTCGCGGACGATTCTCTCGTACATCTCGAATCCCATTTCCATGATAAACCCTGATTGTTCCGCACCAAAAATATTTCCAGCGCCACGGATTTCTAAATCTCTCATTGCAAGATTAAAACCTGAGCCAAGCTCCGTGAATTCCTCAATCGCTTGTAGTCGGCGCAGTGTTTGTTTGGGCAAAACGTTCAACGGCGGGATAAGTAGGTAGGCGTATGCCTGAACATTCGATCGCCCAACTCTTCCACGCAGTTGATATAACTCTGCAAGTCCGAACCGATCTGCACGATTGATGATAATAGTATTGACATTCGGAATATCAAGCCCCGACTCGATAATCTTTGTAGCAACAAGAACATCATATTTCTTCTCGAGGAAGTCGAGCATGGTCTTTTCAAGTTCGTGTCCCTGCATCTGCCCATGCGCTGCGTGGACACGCGCTTCGGGGATGTGCGATCGCACTTGATCTGCAATTGCTTCGATATTTTGCACGCGGTCGTGGACAACATATATTTGCCCACCACGATGAAGTTCTTTGACTATTGCTTCACGAATAATTTGCCAGTGCGTCTGCCGACTGTCGGACGCTGTTATTATTTCGGTGACAATTGGAAGCCGATTGCGCGGTGGCGTATTGATAAGTGAAAGGTCTCTCGCTCCCATCAATGAAAAATGGAGCGTTCGCGGAATTGGTGTCGCAGTGAGCGTTAGCGTATCAACTGTTGCTTTCAACTGTCGTAGTTTCTCTTTTGAGGTTACTCCGAAGCGGTGTTCTTCATCGATAACCAGCAAACCCAAGTCCTTGAACGCAATATCTTTTGAAAGCAGGCGATGCGTTCCGATGATAATATCGATCGATCCCTTTGTCAGCGCTTCGACAATCGTTTGTTGTTCTTTCTTGGATTTGAAGCGTGTAAGATTTTCTATGCGTGTCGTATACCGTGAGAGGCGATCTTGAAACGTGTTGTAATGCTGCAAGGCAAGGATGGTTGTTGGAACGAGAATGCCCACCTGTTTTCCATCCATCACTGCTTTGAACGCCGCACGTACAGCTATTTCCGTTTTACCGAACCCGACATCGCCGCAGATAAGTCTATCCATCGGCGAAGAATTCTCCATATCCTGCTTCACGGCAATGGTTGCGCTTGCCTGATCGGGTGTGTCTTCATACATGAACGACGCCTCAAGTTCTTTTTGCCAGTGCGTATCGGGAGAAAAAGAAAAGCCACGCTCGTTTTTGCGCCGTGCATAGAGTTTCATAAGATCGCGCGCAATATCTTTGATGCGCTTCTTCGCTCGTGCTTTCGCTCTATTCCAATCCGGAGAACCTAACCTGTCGAGTTTTGGGACGTGCCCTTCCTGCGAAGAATATTTCTGCACACGATTAGTAAAATTAAGATTCACATACAGCACATCTTCCTCAAGGAAGAGTACTTTCATCACCTCCTGTTCAATTCCTGCAACTTTTATCTTCTTCAAGCCATCGA
>Ga0247727_10003143_pt1 | contig 36898 bp, 37 predicted proteins | sample WisWelCaveWW1625_FD_202498 | JGI IMG/M metagenome (GOLD analysis project Ga0247727, IMG submission 202498) | Biofilm microbial communities from Wishing Well Cave, Virginia, United States - WW16-25 | ecosystem: Environmental > Aquatic > Deep subsurface > Groundwater > Cave microbial mat | place...
CTCCCGACGATAACGCAGACCCAGCCACACGCCGAGCGCCAGGAACACATACGTCACGGTCTGGATCCACAATCCGATAGATAGCCCATACAGCCACGCCTGCACGGACACCGGGACCGTGACAGCCGCGGCAGCGATGACGGCAAGCCCCTCGTGCTTGAACGCCTCCCTCGCGAGCAGAAACGTCACCCCCACACCAAACGCCGCGATCACGCACACCAAGAAATAGATCGCCACCCACGACGGCACACCGGCCCACCGCACCAACGCGGCAGCCTGCATATACAACAACGGCGGCTGGCTGTTCGACGCGAACTCTTGCCCATATGACACCCACAACGGATAATACCGCCACTGTTCCGTCTCCACGATGCCGTCGACCACCGCGACGTGGTAGAACGGATCAGCCGCCTTCACGTTCCCAGGATGCGACAGCGGCAAACCGTCAAGCGAAGCGTACAAATAGGACGCTAGGACGACAAGTGCCAAGACGATGAACGTGTACTTCCGATCAGTCATCTGTACCGCCCCAGCAACGCATTCCATCGTATCTTCAGGATATCGTGGAACATTCGATACGCATCACGCACCGGATGCACCTTCGACAATGGATCATCATGCCACTCCACAGGGACCTCTGTTATCTGGTAACCTGCTTTTCTGGCGAGAAACAACGCCTCGACATCGAAACTGAACCCCTCGATACGCTGCCGGCTGAAAATCGCTTCCGCAGCGTCCTTCCGGAACAACTTGAACCCACACTGCGTGTCACGGATACCAGGAAAAACGAGCACGCTCACCAGCCACCGAAATGCTGTGCCTGCCAGCCGGCGCAAGAACGGCTGTGGCTTCGTGATATTGGCACCAGCTACCGCCCGTGAACCGATCGCCACTGGCGTACCCGCCGCGAGCAATTTGTCCACCTCGCTCAACGGCGTCGACAGATCGGCATCCATGAACAAACGCCACTCGCCTGTCGATTCCAGCATCCCGTGACGGACACTAAACCCCTTGCCACGATTGCGGCCATTCTGCACCAGATGGACGTCCTTCGTCTTCCGCACGATATCCGCTGTGCCATCGGATGAGCCATCGTCGACCACGATAACTTCCGCACCGCGACGCTTGGCGAACTGGACGATCAAAGGCAACGTGCGTGGAAGACGCGTCCCTTCATTATACGCCGGAATGATCAAGGACAGGTGCGGACGCGGCGTCACGAGCCGTTCACTCCCGTTCCATTCGATACGCGCTCACCCACCTCATCAGACACATTCGAGACGCTCGAAGACTCATTCACCTGAATCGACGCGTTCACCGCTTTCGGCGCAGTCTCGTTCGTCTCCACCAACTTGTACACGATGTTCGGTTCCTTACCCATCCAGTCAACCTTGAACGTGAAAATGAAATTCCCACCGATGTCACGCGTCGAATCGAACGGCTTGAAATACCGCAAGCCGTGCCCCTGATAGAAGAACATCCGCGTGAACATGCTGTTCGCCATCGCCGGCTGTGCCAAAATGATCCGATGCCCTTCCGGCGATGGGATGAAGACGACAGACACATCAGCCTTCGCATCATCGAACTTGCGATAAGTGGTGCCGTTTTCCGTAGGGAAGACGATGCCCCTCACGTGACCACTGCCGCCCTGCGCGACGATCCTCGCATCCATCGTCTGAATATCGATCTCGACCTGATCACACCTGATCGTCCGGTTATCCTTCCGATCACACCCGATGATGCCAGACGCATAACTCGGCCACGGCGCGATCCACGCATTCCCATCAGACTCAGAACGGATCGCCTTCACCTCATTATAGATCGCCTCTGCGCGATCCTCAGAGACCTCCGAGTTCTCCACGATGAAATCAATCGCCTGCTGCCGTGGCAGTTTGCGAGCGAACACCCAGATATCCGCACGATCGAAATCCCAACTCCCGAAATGACCCCACACGCCAGACTTCCCGATCATATCCTGCGACGCGATGACGAAACCCTCAGGAGGATCACAGTGTGTATACTTCAAGACATCCCCTGCTTGCATATCGGTCAGGCCACGATCCAAAAGATACTCCTTCGCGAGCGTCCTGTCCTGGACCACCACTTGGTATAATTGCTTCACCGACACGCTCGTATCATTGTTGACCGCATCCAACGTCTCGTACGCACGGTTCGAACCGCAATCCAACATCCGCAAGATACCTGCAGCGAGCGCCTCGTCATCCGTCAACAACAGCTTACCCACCCAATGCGCCATCGGCTCGTTCTGCGATGCGCCATCAAACGTCACCGGACGATCAGCATACCACTTGAAATGATGGCCGAAATCCCACCACGACGTGATGATCGCATCAGGCTTCGACGTTTCCCTGATCTTCGTCAACGAACCCACCCAAGCATCATTCATGATCGGCAAATCCTGCCCACCTATCGCGATCGCGGCCTGCACGGTCGGAGCAACGATGACTAATGCGGACACCACCAAAACGACGTGGAACACCCACTGCGGTACGTGCAACTCGCGTCGCATCCACCCCCCGAACAACTGCACGGACGCGCCCACCGCGATCCCGAAAGCCACGCTCAACGTGGGCGCCACCAACATTATGAAACGGATGCCCTTCGAGCTCGCATACATCGTCGCCACGAACCAAATCAGCAAGAACACCGCATACTTGATATCCCGCTTCCCGTGCGCGTCCCTCCGGAGCAACGTCAACAAGACACCCAGCAATGCGACCGCGAAGATCAACTTCCCACCCGATGCATCTATCACCTGACGATAATCCGCCTCGTTCAGCTCCGCCACCGTCGTCAACACGTTCGGCCAGATCGTAGTGCCCAGACCCCTCGCAGCAGCCTTGATCTGGATGAAATCAAGCGGGTTCAGCGGCGCGTTGGTGAAATCCGCGAACGACGAGAACGCGGAGACGAAGATGCCCGACGACAGCACGAACACGACACCGACAATGATCGCCTGCCGCACTGCCACGTGCCGCGATAACTCTCCAATCCCCCGCTTGAGCGCCGCGCGGTGCGACCACAAAGTATACAAGAAAACGAAACCGATGACTGCGACGATGAAGTCGAAGATGTACCACCACCCGCTCCAAAACACCGCGAACAAACCCGTCGACAAACCAGCGGCTGCCGTCAACCCCACCTGCCACTTCCTCGATTGATGCTCGAACCCCTCGATAAACAACCACGCGATCAACAACGGAAACAGGATGGTATACGCGTCCGTGTCCGCGTGCCCCCACGTCGTCCGACCCAAAAAAGCGTTATTCGTGGCGATCAACAACCCTGCGAAAAAACCAGCCGTATTCCCGCCGATGCGGCGCGCCAAGAAGAACGCGGGGATGACAGCCAACACGCTGAACAACACCGGGAAATACCCCGCTGCCTGCATCAACGTGATCTTCCCATTGAACGCGTACATCACGCGATACAGCCACGCCAACACCTGCGGGTGATACGTCTTGTCCACTGGATCACCCAGCGGCGCGCGCATATGATTGTCCCACTGGACACCATCGCGCACCTCATCACCGATATGCCCTTTCTCGAGATAATTCTTCGCCCAGCGCATATACGTGTACGGATCGATATCCGGCATATAGGTATACTTCCCACCCTCCACATCATACTGGAACGCATCCTTCAACTGCGCCGCCGTCCGCTCCGTCTCCTGCGCGATATCAAACGTGTTCCCCTTGAATTGACCCGTCCGCACCTGATGCTGGCCTGCCGCGACCGCCTTCCGGAACTCATCACTCACGATACGCTCACGATTAGCATTCGGCAAATTCGGATACTGAGATGCGATGCTCGCGCGCAGATCATTCACGATGAACGTGTGCACGTTCGACAACGCCGAACGCTCCATCGGGAGGAGCTCCTGACCCTCCAAACGCACCCACGCGCCGATAAGCAACGGAACCAAGATGAGAAACACGACACGGTATCTCCAGAGGTAACCTGCCGCTTTCTTCCAGTCCAACGAGATCTCCTGATCAGACTCGGCGTGCGGCCTTTCGTCTTGCTTTGATTGCTGTCCCGGCGCCTTCTTCGCACCTGAGAACCACTTCTTGATGCGCGAGAGGTCTACTGAGAAATCCTCACGCGTCTGCGGACTCGCTGGATCGCCGGATGACTGTTTGTCAGATACCATATCCCCGACGAAAGCCACGAGCAACGGTTTAAAAAACTATTGGATGGTCGGTCACGTGCGAGAGGATGTCAAGAAACCTTTTTAAGCGCACTCTGCGGGACATCGGCGTATGACCATCACTATAGACGAAATGGCCTCCTTCTGCAAGCGGAAAGGCTTTGTGTATCCTTCCGCTGAAATCTACGGCGGATTCGCAGGCTTCTTCGACTACGGTCCACTTGGTTCGGAGCTCAAGAACAACCTCAAACAAGCCTGGTGGAAATACCACGTCCACGACCGCGAAGACATCGTCGGCATCGACGGAACGACCGTCACGCACCAAAAAATATGGATGGCCAGCGGCCACGTCGCCAACTTCACCGACGTGCTCACAGTCTGCACGAAATGCAGCGAACGCTATCGTGCAGACGCGCTCATCGAAGACCTGCTCAAGCTCCGAACCGAAGGCATGAAACCAGCCGATATGGACCGCGAGATCCGGACACACCACCTCCACTGCCCCAAATGCAAAGGCGAACTCGGTGTGCCATCGCCATTTAACCTCATGTTCAAAACCTTCGTCGGGCCACGCCAAGACGAGGAAAGCGTAGCGTACTTACGCCCTGAGACCGCACAAGTCATATTCGCCGACTTCAAAGCGGTGACTGACACCGCACGCGTCAAGCTGCCATTCGGCATCGCGCAGATGGGGCGCGCGTTCCGCAACGAGATCTCACCACGCAATTTCCTCTTCCGTTGCAGGGAATTCGAACAGATGGAAATCGAATACTTCGTGCACCCTGACAAGCTGATCGACTGCCCGTACATCAACGAAGTTCTCAACCACTCCGTCCTCGTCTGGAGCGCAGACATGCAAGCGAAAAAGGAAGAACCGCGCACTATGACGATCAAAGAATTGCTGGACCATAAGATCGCCAAATTCGCCTGGCACGCGTACTGGCTCGCGATGGAGCACAAATGGTTCATCTCACTCGGCGCGAAGCCTGAACATTTCCGGTTGCGCCAACACGTTCCCGACGAGAAAGCGCATTATGCCGCTGACACCTGGGACTTGGAATACAACTTCCCCTTCGGCTGGAAAGAACTCACCGGCGTGGCCAACCGCGCCGATTTCGACCTCCAACAACACATCAAAACAAGCGGCAAAGACTTATCGCTTTACGACGAGGAGACAAAGAAGAAGGTCGTGCCGCACGTCATCGCTGAGCCGTCCCAAGGAGTCGACCGAGCGTTCCTCGTGTACCTGTTCGACGCCTATAACGATGACAAAGAGCGTGGCAACATCGTGCTCCACCTCCACCCCAGGCTCGCACCGATCAAAATCGGCGTGTTCCCATTACTCTCGAACCGAGAGGAGTTGACATCGTTCGCACGCGCCGTCTTCGACGAACTGCGAGCGCACTTCGTCTGCCAATACGACAAAAGCGGCTCGGTCGGCCGACGCTACGCACGCGCTGACGAACTCGGCGTGCCTTACTGCGTGACCGTCGATTTCGACAGCCTCACCAACAAAGACGTGACGGTCCGTGACAGAGACACCACCAAACAGATCCGCGTTCCCGTCGACAAGCTCGCCTGGACCATCCACGCGCTCATGAGCGGCGCGCCATTCGCCGAACAAGGAAAACCTGTTGAGGTGAAACCATGAAATTATCAGAACTACAAGCAAGCCAAGGAAAAGTTGACGTCACCGTCAAAGTCATCGACATCAAAGAGCCGCGCGCGTTCGACAAGTTCGGCAAGCCCGGACGCGTCGCGAACGCCACCGTCGAAGACGACAGCGGACGTATGACGATGTCACTCTGGAACGAACAGGTCGACCAGGTCAAAGCCGGCGACAAGATCACTATCACGAACGGTTATGTTTCAGAGTTCCGCGGCGAGAAACAATTGAGCACCGGAAAGTTCGGAAAATTGGAAGTCGTAACGCTGTGATCAGCCCTTCTTGAAACCCAACGCCGCGCTATTGATGCAGTATCGTTTCCCCGTCGGCTTCGGGCCATAATCGAATACGTGACCGAGATGACCGCCGCACTTTTTGCATATCGCTTCCACGCGATCCATCCCGTAACTCCGGTCAGACCTCAATTCCACCGCATCCGGCAACGCATCGAAAAAACTCGGCCAGCCCGAACCGCTGTCGAACTTCGTCTCCGACGGAAACAACTCAGCGCCACAACCGCCGCACACGTACATCCCCTTCTCCTTATTGTACAACAACTTACCGGTGCCCGCTGGCTCCGTGCCATTCTCGCGGAGAACGTGGAATTGCTCAGGGGTGAGCTTGGCATGCCAGTCTGATTCGGAAATTGGACGCTCTTGTGCGCGCTTCTTATTTCTTTCCATTTATGGGGCGACCCGGATTTGAACCGGGGACAACACCGGCTTCAGCGGTGCACTCTTCCAGGCTGAGTTACCGCCCCGTGATTGAAACTTTCTCTCACGGTGCTTAAAAGGTTTTCTGTCAATATTCAAGGTTGTTCGAAGAACATCTGAAATCCAAGAAAACAAAAAAAGAAAAATCAAGCTGCGATACTAGAATCGCGGCTTCTTGTGCTTCTGGAAGCAATCCCTGCAGTAGACCGGTCGGTCCGCCTTAGGGACGAAAGGAACTTCACATTCCCCGCCGCACTCGCTGCACTTCGCTTTGTGCATCTCTCTAGGGCCGCCGAAGCCGCCACCACCAAATCCTGCCATTTCTCTCATTCCTCGTTGTCTTGTTTCTACTTTTCTACCGATGCCTAGTTTCCTAGAAATCAGGTATGAACGGGCATTCACTAACGGGGTTTATAAAGCTTCGGGTGGATTGTCTAGTGGAGGTCGGGAAAGCGGGTCCTGAGGTGTAGAGAAATGCGCGATTTGTGTTATGATTGAGGCGCATTTCTCTATCGGAGAATTGCGCCAATTGTGTAACATGACCTGCGCAATTCTCCATGTGCTGGAAAGGGTACGCTGCTGCTATCCCGTCCCCAACGTCTTCCCCATTATCTGCACCGCGATCACGTTGAACAACACCATGATGACGAGTGCGATGGTGCAGTAACTTATCGTGCTCTTGATCAGATTCCTGCCCACCGCGTCACGCTCGCCCAGCCGGTCTGCTCCGTTCTGGATACCATTCGACATCACCGTCAATATATAGATGATCTGCACGACGTACAAACCCACCACCAACTGGAAATAATACGTCGGGATGCCATCCCCGAACAAGCCCGCGATGCCCTTGATGCGGTCACCCACCTCCGGCGAGCTCAACTTCCCGATCTGACTGCCCAACCCACCCAAAATAGTGGTGATCATCGACGTGATGCCGATCACTATCCCTGCGATGGCCGGCGTCAAGAAATTGATCTGCGACGTGATATCGCTCACGATATCCGCCATCAAGTCACGCAACCGCTCATCCACCGCATGGATCTCCTTGATGTACCGTGACACGTTCGTCAACGCCTGCGCCGCGATCAACGGCCCCTTCCTGATGCTCTCCACCAACACCTTCATGCTGCTCTCGATCACCGTCGACGGGAAAAACGCCAACGCGCCCGCACGCGGATGGAAAATCGCATCCTTCAAGCCGAAACCCAACTTCCTGATATTCTGCGACACCAACGCGAAGAACTGACCTGACACCGTGTCCTCCATCACGTCAGCGACCCTTCCGACCGCAGCCTCCGCAGGCATCCCATCACCCAACCGGTTCCCCAGTTGGAACAACGCGCCCGCGAACTCATCCTCCAACTTCTTCGCCTTGTCCCGCACCTTGATGATGTCACGCGTCCGCCACCGTAGATACAGACCGATGGAGAGCCCGAACGCCAGGGGAAACAACAAACTCAACACCGCCGCTCCCAGCCCATACGGGCCCAAAATGGCGCCAGGCGGCGGCTCCCGCAACGGATCCGTGTTCACCGTCGGACGATACTCCAAGAACCGGAAATCCTGCGTGATATTGATATCGAACATCGGGTCGAGCTGATGAATCACCGGCGGGCTCAACGCCAAAACGAACAGGATGATGAACAGGAAGAAACTCAAGCCGAACGGAGACACCGAAACCTCCTTCCCGAAAACCTTGAACCGCAACCGCTCCAAACGCTTCAACTCTGGACTCAACTCCGTGATGTCCACGTCTCCATACCCAGTCGGCCGCGTCGACAGGATATTCCGCACGAGATAATACACCCCGATCGGCAACAGCACGTTGTAGAACATCGCGATATGATACCACTTCACATCCCCCAAGAACGACACGATCAACGGCAAGATGACCAGCCCCAAAACAGGCAAGATGACACCCAACATATGCAACGTCGTGATCGGACCCTTCAAGTTATGCGCGTAATGCAACATCTTCTCATACGTCCCCGTCAATATAACATCCAACGACTTATCCAGCAACTCCAACCGACGCCGATCGCTCGGCTCGAACAACGATGACTCAATCAGATGGAACGCCTCGATGAACTCGCTATTGTACTTCTTCCACCCCTCCAGATACACATCCAACGACTCACGCACGTTCTCGAACGTGCCAGACTCGACATCCCACAACACCTTCTTCAAATCCAGCGACAGCGGCGGCGCGAGATGATCGGCAGCGAACTCTATCGCGAGCTCCAGATTGCTCGTATGCCGCATATACGTTACGACGTAAAAAACGCACAACACCATCTGGTTCGATGACCGCATCCGCCACGTGTTCGCCATCATCGATGGCCATTTGAGCAAAATGGGGATCATCACCAACCCGATGAACGTGAACAACGCAGTGAAGAAAATCGAGCCCACAATCGCAGCAGCCACGATGATGCTCAACACAATGACTGACACCGGTGCCACAAACGCCAACGCCTGCACATCAGAAGGAGTGACCGTCAAATGACACGCGTCGAGATCCTCCTGCAACACCGCAGCCTTATCCGCAGGCACCTTCAACTTCAACAGCTTCCCCGCGAAACGAGCCGCACGCTCATACCACGACAAATGCCCCGGCAACGATTCCTCCCGGAACTGACGGTACTCACGGGACACCACCTGTCGCTCGGCACGCTCCAACGGGACGTCCAACTCCGCCTCGAGCCGTTGCCTGTACTTTGCCAACAGGTCCTGCATCTTGGGTGCCTGTGCCATCAGGACGGAACCCCCCGTAACTCACGCTTCAACCATTCCTCCCACGCACCGTAGATGCGCTTCGAATCCAAGGCGCCGACCTGCTCGCGCACCTCATCAGAGATCCTATGGAACTCGTCATTCGCACGGATGCAGAACCCTGCCTCCAACAACTCCGGACGCGTGCTCTTCCTCGACGCGTCCACAATCGCCTCCTTGATACGTGCGCGCAACTGCACATTCTCCCACACCGCATCCCAATTCCCCGCCCACTCCTTCACATTCCCCGCGATCGACTTCAAAATCTCACTGTCGCCATTGAGCAAGTCTCCCGTCGGCTCCAACTGGTCCGTCACCGCATTATACCGCATCAGATCGACGAAACCACCCTCACGCAAGGGGTCATCTTCCCAATGCTTCCGCACTTCCGTGATTTGAGTGATGCGACGCCACCGGTGCAAGCCATCCGGAGTCCTGATCGGATTGGCGACGATGATCAAGTCCGTCGCCTTGAAACTCGTCCGCGGCACGCCCAGATCATTCACGACACGATCAAACACGCCATACGGGCTATCACCGTGGATAGTCCCCATAACGACATTCGCGAGCGCACCAACACGCATCGCCTCGTACAACGCTCGCGCCTCAGTCGAACGCACCTCACCCACGATGAGCGCGCTATCACCCATACGCAACGTCGTCCGAATACCCTCGTCAGCCGCGACTTCCGTCGTGCCACGTGTCAACGCCGAAGCCACCTTCATCGACTGGATGTTGTAGTTGAACTCCTTCAATGACGAAACAGGAAGCTCGAGAGTGTCTTCTATCGTGATGATGCGCACACGGCGCATGATCTCCACCATCAACGAAGCGAGGAACGACGTCTTGCCTGCGCTCCTCGTGCCGGCCACCAGCACTGTCCGCGCGCCATCGATGATGAAACTCATCAAGCCAGCAGCCAACGGCGTCAACATCCGATTATTGATGAACAACGGCAACGTCCACGGCTTATCACGATGACGACGGAAAGAATACGCGAGACCCGACGGGTTCAACGGAGCCGTGATGGCTGCGACACGGGCACGCGCCGCAGGCAAGATCAGCTCCGTATCCAAAATGGGATTCGCCTCATCCAAAGGTCGACCACTGATCAAGCGCAATTTCGACGCCCACGATTCGGCCTCCGTGATCGTCGGGATGATATTCGTGACGCAATCGCCAAAATCCTGATGCACGATGAACATCGGCGCGCGACCCATCGGGCTATTGATGCTGATATCCTGCACTTTCTCATCCTCAAGCAAGACTTCAATCAAGCCGAAACCCACAGTGTACCGCACCAGGATCCTCGCCAACTCGTCGCGTTCCGACTCGCGGAGACGCATCCCGCGATACCCCGCCAGCTCATCCAACAAGTCCGACCCCACATTCAAGAACACCTGCCGCATCCGCTCCGGGTCGATGAATTCACTACGCTTCGGCTTGTGCTCAGCCAGGATCTTCCGCGCGGCGTCAAGCAACTCGTACAATTCCTCCGACAGCTTGAACTCGGGAGGAACGATATGGTACGTGTACTGCACCGTACCTGGCGCGCTGAAAATCGTGACTTCAGTCTCGCCGACACTGTACGCGCCGAGCTCCTCCCCCTCCGCCGGATACGACGCCATCAACTTCGTGAACATGAAATCCGGCTTCACCGTCGGCGTGAAAACGCGCCTGTAGACCTCACGATCGCCCACCTTGAACCCCGCGATGAACGATTTCGCCATCGCGACCAGCTTCGTCCCCTCCAATTGGGTGACGATGTCCTGCACCAACTGCACGAACTTCCGGATACACAACGCACCGTCCGACGAGATCGCGCCCTGCTGGGCCATCACCTGCTCGCGACGCAACACACGCGACAACTCGACATACGCCCCGATCGGATCACTCTTCAACAAGCGATGGATGACGTCCTGCAACTCCGCATACCGCGTGTCCACGAAACGCCGACACCGCGGATCCCCGAGCAGCGCGGATGCCACCTTCTGCTGCACCAACCGCTTGTACACCTTGGCGATCTCGGCCAACAGTTGCGTCTGCGGCTCGTCATACTCGTAATCCCGCTTCTGCTGGAAAATGATCTTCGTGACCGTGCCCGCCTCGGCGAGGACATCGATCGCCATCGCCATCGCGCGCGGTTGGTCCTCCACACTCGGAAAGAAGGAGCACTGCTCGCAATCGATGCGCAACGTGACATCTTCACCCTCACGGATGATGTCATAACTGCCACACGGGCGCTCTTCAGGCATGGGAACTCGGGCTTTCAGTGTCGGGGCGCTCGGTCACTCCTGCCCCCTCCTCTCTGTCTCCGAAGACTATATAAATATAACTCGCACTGCTCTCGGTATGCCAGACGATTTTCCGCCCCTGACGCCGCCACCCATTGGGCCGTCGCCCAAACCCGGCTTGTTCGGCAAACCCAAAGAGCAACCGATGCCCCTGCCAGACGTCTCTGGGATCCAGAAAGACATAAACACGCTCAACACCCGCTTCATCGTGTCTGAGGAGCGATACAACGATCTACGGCGCAAACTGCAATTCGTCGAGAACAACATGCTCACCAACCACAAGAAAGCCATGAATGAGATCAAAAGCCTCAACGCAGACCTTTCTGACGTCAAACGAAGCATCGAAGCCGTCGAAGACAAGATAGTGTTGCTCATCAAGGAACTCCAACTCGGCGCGAAACGCGAAGACGTCGACGTGCTCAAGAAATACGTCGAGCTCTGGGAGCCAGCCAAGTTCGCCACCTTCAACTACGTGGACAAATCGATCAAGGAAGCGATCGGCGGGAAGGACGAGGAGGAATAGTGTCGGTTAGCTGCTGGATGTCGGGCGGTGGCTGCGTTGTTCACGTTCGCTGATACGCACCCCACGTAGAACAGTCCTTTTATCAACTCCGAATTCACCGTCCGCTGCTGCACCTACTTCAACAAACGCATTTGCGCGAAGCGAACACAATGCAGAGCGTGACCTGTTCAGTTCGTCACACGACGACGATACGACGGACGAGGAACAACGAAGTAGCCGCGGCACTTCGTGGTCACGAAAACGCGTCGTTTTCGTTGAACGGGGCGGACGAAACGACGAATAAGGAGTAAGTATAAATGACGACTCTACGACGGGTGCAGACGAAAGCCTATCTCTTCCCCTTCACGACCTTCGTCGCCTTGCTCAACTCCTGGATGTTCTCAGTGAGCGATGGAAGCACCTTGCTGAAAACCTTCTCCATCGCTTTTATTTCCGTCCCCACATCGACGAGGTTACGGTCGTACTCGCCGATCTTCTGCACGATCGCCTTGTGCAAGCCATCAAGATCCATTTTCACATCTTGGAGCCCCTGCTCCAACTTGTCCAAACGCTCCGACGTCTTGTCCCGCCAAACGTTCAACGCATCGTGCTCCTTCCGAAGCTCATTGACCTTCTCCTGCACTATTTTTTCAGCTATACGTTCGAATTCATCCTGGGACGATGGGGAACTGAATGGCGACGACAACGCGTTAGGCGGTGTGCCCTGGTCCGGCAACGGCATCGGTTGGAACGGCTCCACACCTTGCATAGCGCTTATCTGATTCATCGCATCACTGATCTCTGCTGGCGTGTAGCCTGCCTTTTGGAGCGCCTGGATGATCTGATTGTTCGAATACCCCTGCTGCTGGAGGCCTATGATCTGGTCGACCAACGAGGTCGGCGGCGCTTCCGGCGGAGCCGCGGGCTGCTGCTCTTGCTTCTTCAAGAAATCAAACAACGGCATCTACTTCCCCTCCGCCTGCGTCAACCAATTGACTGTGAAGAATCCTATCAACAAGACCAACGCCATCCCCAACACCTTCGTGTTCAAAATCGCGCCAAAAAAGCCACCCGTTTCGGACGGCGCGCCTTCCGTGGGCGCCGGAGCGACCTGTCCATCCTGACCCAACTGCTTGAACCCCTTCTCCTCGCTAATGACGGTGGCGAGACTGCCGATCGCGATGATCAAGATCAACGCAATGATCCACGTCCGCAAACCGGAATCGTTATCCTTCAACGCCTTCGTGAAATCCGCCTCCTTCGATCCGAACATGCCGAACACCAGCAACGCGAACATCACTGCGATGAACAACAACACGAACCACGGCGCCATCGCGTTGATCGTCTTCACCGCGATCCGGCTGAACAACGTCATGAACGCCAACATCGTCGCGATCAACGCGTGGATATTCTTACTGTCCGTGAAAATCTTCGTATACTGCAACATCGCATACGTCGCAGCCCAAATGAACAAGAACGGGAAAATGATGCCGAACACGTTCAACAAACCGATGTCGAGTAGGGTGGCCATTTTCTGATCATTCTCCGAACCATTCCTGGATCCATGCCTTGCGTTTCGTCTTCCGTTGTTCGGGCGTGTCTGCCGTCGTTGTTGCTGGCGTCGAGATGTACCAGATCACGATCCCAGCTATCGTGATGACCACAATGAGCGCTTGCAGTGACGGATCACTTAACCAGTCCAACCAACCTGGCGCAAAGGCCGGAAGCACCGCTTTCATCGCGACCAACAGGAATGCGATGAATGCGAGCGCCATCAATCCTGTCGGCAGATACGACGGCACCTTTGTTCCACCGCCCACGATGCCGAAAATGACGAGTGCGAGAAAGACGATAAGCGTGATGAGGATGCCACTCGGCAAGATCTCATTCAACGCGTTCACCGGATCGAAACCACCCGGATACCCCGAACCCGTCGCGTGCGGCAACACTACCAGCAATGAGAGTGCGAGACTGATGACCAACCGGATTTTCTGGTCCTTGAACAGGTCGATGCGTGAGAGCACCGCATAGATGACGCCGAAGAACAACACGAACGGCAAGAACAACTCGGCAAAACCCAACTGTTCCAGATAATACAACCACTGCGGATAGACTGCCATTATTTCCACGACCCCTTCTTGAACAAACCTTTGAGGAAGCCCGAGACATCACTCGGCTGCGTGCTGTCACTTTGAATGTACCAAATGATGATGCCGCCAATCAAGAGCACAAGTAGCAGCGCCTGCATCGATGGATCCGTCATAAAGCTGAGCCACGACGGCAGACCGTACGGGAAAACAGACGTGGTCAACGCCGCGATGAAACCGACGACTGCGAGGATCGCCACGATAACGATAACGGTCGTCACCCCTGCCTCTGTACCACCACCGACGACACCTGCGAGGATGAGGAAAACCAAGACTGCCACGACGATAGCCATCGTGCTGGGCAACAGACTGTTCAAGATGTTTATCGGATCCACGTTCGACGAGTAGAAACCACCCGTCACGTGCGGGATGACTATCATCAACGAAATGGCGAGCGAGATGATAAGGTTGACTTTCTTGTTCGGACCCATCACTGGTTTACCGGCGTCCAATTCAGGAGTCCCGTCCTGCTTCAATTTCGGTTCATTGAAAATCTTCGTCTGCTGCAAAATCGCGTACAACACCGCGAAGATCAAGATGAACGGCAAGATGACATCATAGAGACCCCACTGTTGGAGCAGCTGCAACGCGCCCCCGAACGGCCCGCCGACTACCATCAGGACGAGCCCTCCTTCTTCTCCTCAGTCAAGTACTTGATGAAGTAATAGAGACCGATGATCAAGACGATGCTCGCGACGACCGCGCTATCCCAATACCTCGCCAGATAACTCAATGCGAACTCCAACCACGACTGGCCGGAAGCCGTCTTGATGGACTGCGCGAAAATGGCAAGGATCGCGATCAACATCAACCAGACGAACGTCTTCTTTGTCCAATCCGGCAAACCACCCTCTTTTTCTTTCTTCAACAACGCTTCCGGCGCATAAAACGAGCTGACCAAGAGCAAAAAAAACACACCGAGCAACAACAACACGATGAGCTGACTGCTCACCTGCAAAATCGCAGCGACCACCTTACTCGACGCGACCGTAATGAACGCCACCGCTGCAGCAGACATCGCATCCAGATTCTTCTTATCCTCACCCAACAGCTTGGTGCGTTGCAACAATGCATACACGATCGTGAACGTGAGCAAGAACGGCAACACGACATCGAAGATGCCAAGCCTGCCGAAGAATTCCAACACGCCACCTAATACTGTGTCAGCCATCAGTCACTGCTCTTTTTCGAAGATTCCTACGAGCGAAAAGGCAGTATTGGTTATATAAATGTTTCTGGGAATGCCGTTCTGGGATAATGCCGACATGGCGTGGGTGAGAAGCTCAGCAAGCAAGCGCTCGCGGAAGCAATACCGGCTTAATGTTTATTCTTGACGAAAAGGAGAAGTCGGTCAGTCTTTCGATATCCTCTCTTGCGCGCCAGACTAACCATCGGTTTGTTCCACTCGCGCACCAGAAACATCGTGTGATGGACTTTGAACTTTCTCGCCAACCTATCAAAGGCATCAAACAAAGTGCTCCCCACACCCTTTTCCCGCCAGCCCTTCGCGACCGCGATCGTCCGCAAATATAGCCCCTTCCGCTCCACGTCCCGATCCGCCTCAAAAAAACCGACAGGTTCGCCGGCTTGCTCTGCGAGGTACAGGAGCACACCACGCTTGAGCATCGCGTGGAATACTGCAGATGAATACTCACCCTCATAATCTTCCACAGCTCTCTCCCCTCGAACAATGCTCGTCAATGCGGGAACATCCCGTGCAGTCGCTTTCCTGATGCGCATACACCTCAAACATCGCGCCATCTTTATATATCTGACTCACAGACGTTCCCGCTATGGAACTCTCCAAAAAACCATTCGTCCAGATGCGCGACGAGATGACGCGCTACGACGCCGACCGCGAAGTCTTGATCAAGACCAGCCGCGACGCGCTCAAACACAGCAAAGCCGCCATCTATTCGATGCAACGCAACGAGTTTTCCGATGCGAAGAAACACCTCGATGCCGCAAAAGCAGTCATAAAGAACCTCGACAAGATCCTCAAGAAAGACGCACACCACTGCCAGACCGGAGCATATGGAGATGCGTTGGAAGAGTACGTCGAAGCAAGCACGATGTACGGCGTGCTGCACGACGGCAAATTACCGACTGCGAAAGACCTCGGTGTTGATACTGACACGTACCTGCCAGGACTCTGCGACTTGGTGGGCGAACTCGTGCGCAAAGCGATCAACGCGAGCATCGCGGGCGACTACGCGCTCGCGCTCAAGATCCGACACTTCGTCAGCGACCTCTACAACGAACTCATGATCTTCGACTTCCGCAACGTGCCGGTGCGCAAGAAATTCGACGCGATCAAGTACGGACTGGAGAAGCTCGAGAACCTCGTCCTTGAATTGAAGTTGAAAGGGAAGATCTAGGATGAACGAATACGTTTTCCAAGCCAAGATCGTCGACTGCTATCCCGAATCAGGTGCGTGGAAAGTCAAGCTCGACAAAAGCTTCTTCTACCCTGGAGGCGGCGGACAACCCTGCGACACGGGGCACGTCAGGGCGTTGGGTGTCGGGACTTCGGGCGTTGGGGGTTCGGGAGGCGGGTTCTCGTGCCGAGTCGTCGATGTCGTGGAGCAGAAAGACGGAAGCCAACTCCTCATCTGCACGCCTGAGACCGGGATCCCCGAACCGGGCACGACCGTAGAAGCAAGCATCGACGCCGGACGACGCGCGATGTTCACCAAACTGCACACCGGCGAACACATCCTCTTCCGCAGCATACAAAATGTCGTCGAAGCGCGCAAAGAGGAATTGACGCTCAAGAAAATGGAACTGCGCGAACATGAAGGAGTCATCTTTGCCAGCGCACACGAGTTGACTTGGGATGATCTTCTTGCCGCTGAGCGGACCGCGAACCACATCGTGCACGAAGACGTGGAGATCACCGAACGAGTCATCGGCAGGACAGACATCCACAAATATCCGCTCCTTCGCATCAAGGCGGAGCGTATCCCTGGTGACAAGATACGCGTGCTCTCCATCGGTGATTTCGACATGTCCGCGTGCAAAGGGACGCACTGCAAACGCACTTCGGAAGTCGGCGGGATCCTGGTGACCGCGTTCAACCAAGCCGGAAAAGGAAACTACGAGATACGGTTCACGACGGATCTGACGGATTTGGACACGCAAGAAAAACTCTTCACGCTCGCCGCCGAAGCGAGGAAGGCAGCAGCCATCGCAGGAACAAGCCCCACAACGCTCGCCAAAACCATCGGAAACCTCAAGGAAACCAATGAGCAACTGAAACTGCAGCTCAAAGAATTCGTGAAATCCGGAACGGGCGTGACATTCGATGAGAAAAAAGAAGGTGACGTGACACTGTATTCCAAAACGCTGTCTGGATTCGACCACAAGAAGATCACCGAACTCGTCAGGCCGTTGCTGAATGAACATACGGTCGTGTGCGTGCTTAATGATACGGGGGATAAAACGCAGATTTATCTTTTCTCCAATTCTAAACACGACGCCGGTGCGCTGATGAAAGAACTGATGGCTACACTCGGTGGACGCGGCGGCGGCAAGAAAGAAGCCGCGAGCGGCAGCGTGGAGCAATCCAAAGGAAACGACGTTCTCAAACAGCTCGAGCAGATGATTCTTGCGTGACGCGATGCGCGCGCCGCGGTTGGTGCGCGACGGACGTGTCGTTGCGCTCCACGTCCTTGTCAACCACCCCGAAGGGGGCAACCCCCGGTTGACCGCGCACCAGCAGCGCGCGATAGGGGACGGATGCCCGGCACAATCTTTATATAGCGACGAGAAGCGAAGCGAGCGTATGCTCCGCACCCACACCTGTGGCCAACTAACCAAACAAGACGTCGGCAAAGAATCCACGCTCTGCGGCTGGGTGCAGTCGCGGCGCGACCACGGCGGCGTCATATTCATCGATTTGCGGGACCGCTACGGATTGACGCAAGTGGTGTTCGATCCGAAGCACAACGCTTCCACGCACAAAGCCGCCGAACACATCGGACGCGAATGGGTCCTCAAGATCACCGGATATGTCAGACCACGATTTGCGGGACAAGACAACCCTAAAATGCACACCGGCGAGATCGAAGTCATCACCGACGCGATCGATGTATTGAACCAAGCCGAAACGCCGCCGCTCGAGATCGAAGACGCCAAAACGGCAAATGAGGAGCTGCGGTTGAAGTATCGCTACCTCGACCTCCGACGGCCAGTGATGCAGCATCATCTCTTGTTCAGACACAAGGCGGCGCAAGCTGCGCGTGAATATTTGTCGTCTCAAAGCTTCATGGAAATAGAGACGCCGATGTTCGTCAAGACGACACCAGGTGGGGCACGCGTCTTCAAAGTGCCAAGCCGAGTGCACCCCGGACACTTCTACGCCTTGCCTGAAAGCCCCCAAATCTACAAACAATTGCTCATGGTCGCCGGCTGCGACCGCTACTTCCAATTGGCACGCTGCATGCGCGACGAAGACTTACGGATGGACCGCCAACCTGAATTCACCCAGATAGACCTCGAGATGAGCTACGTCGACGAACAGGACGTCCAAAATGCGGTCGAAGGACTGCTCAAGCACACGTTCAAGAAATGCCTGAACATTGATGTTCCGACGCCATTCCCGCGACTCACTTTCCACGACGCGATGACCCGATTCGGATCGGACAAACCAGACACGCGGTTCGGACTAGAGCTATGCGACGTCACCGAAGAATGCAAACACTCAGACTTCAACGTCTTCAAATCATTGATTGATAAGAAAGGAGTCGTGCATTGCCTGAATGCCAAGAAATGCGCCATATTCTCGCGTAATGAGATAGACGAACTAATCGAAGTCGCGAAAACACACCACCTCGCAGGGTTGGCGTGGATGAAACTCACAGACAAAGGACTCGATGGCAGCATCGTCAAATACTTCAAACCTGAAGTCCAACAGCAGCTCATCAAGGCGACAAAAGCCGAAATCGGCGACTTGCTCCTCTTTGCCGCTGAACAATTCGAGAAATGCCTCACGGCACTGGGACAAGTCCGATTGCATATCGGCGAGAAACTCGGACTCATAGACAAGAGCAAATTCAACTTCCTCTGGGTCGTCGACTTCCCCAGCTACGAATGGAACGAAGACGAAGACTGCTGGCAAGCACGACACCACATCTTCACCGCCCCCAAAGACGCGGACGTCGACAAATTGGAGAGCGATCCCGGAAGCGTGCACGCCAAAGCATACGACATCGTGCTCAACGGGACTGAAGTCGGTGGTGGGAGTGTCAGGATCCACCGCAAAGACCTTCAAGCACGCGTGTTGAAAGTGATCGGACTGACTTATGAGCAAGCCGAACAACGCTTCGACTTCCTGATGAACGCGTTCAAATACGGCGCGCCACCCCACGGAGGGATCGCGTTAGGATTTGATAGACTTGTGACGCTGATGAACAAGGAGAACGACATCCGCGAATTCATGGCCTTCCCCAAGAACAAGAACATGCAGAACCCACTCGATGGCTCACCACAACCCTGGGAAGACCGGATGCTGAAAGAATTGAGCTTGAAGTTGGATGTGGTGAAGAAGGAGACTAAACCCTGATCTTTGTCATTTTCACCAACTCGTCGTTCACCCTTATTATTCCCGGTTCGAGCACCCTGCAGTACCACCCACGCCGACCAATAAGCGTCTTGATGAACTCCTTCTCGCGTGTTTTTCCCACATACGGCAACAAGCCAAGCTTCCAACACGGTGTCGCGAGGCGCTTCAATTTCACGAGCACACTACCTACTTCGTACACGTCGTCCTGATGCAAGTCATTCCACTCCAGACCTTTCGACGTGATGTTCTCACCCAAATCGCCTGGATTCACCGACCAGCCCTCACGATTCAAGTCCGCGATCACTTCCAACGGCAGAAGCAGCAATGCACGATCAGGGTCAGACTTGTTCTTCTCAGTCCTATATTTGTTGTAGTCGTTAACCGCACCCCGCTCCGTGACTGCCAAGGGATCGACACGATACTTCGGCAAACCCGCGACATCCGCTGCCTGCGGCTTGACGTTCAATTGGTAGACCTTTGGACGCATAGTCTTTGGTCTTCTTGCCGAAGCATATAAATATTCGTCAACTGGAATATAGCTCGATGAACGATGCCATCCGACGAGCAGCCACCAACGCGCGCATCGCGCTGACTGAAGAGGAAGTGGAACGATTCTCCAAGCAAGCGGAAGACATCCTCAAAGCATTCGCCGGACTCAAAAGCCTCGACACGCGTGGAGAAGAACCAAGCATCCAGCCCATCCCGTGCGAGAACGTGATGCGCGAAGACCTGCCGCGTGAATGTCTGACGCAAGAAGATGCATTGTCCAACACGCCGCACAAGAAAGACGGATACTTCAAAGGACCACGGGTGATGTGAGAATGGGACGATCAGTTGCTTGGGCGCCAACGGTTGGTATAATGGTTAAGGAAATGATAGTTGGATCTCTTCGGCTTCTTCCAGGTGGTTCAGCATGACCGTCGCGCAGTCATTGCTCGAGAAAACGAAACAAGCCCTCGAACAAGCCAAACGCATCGACCAACACTATCACTACTTCAACACGTTCTGCGATGACCTCGCGCTCCAACAGACGGGAAAGCCGGGCATTTTGGCGGACGTTTTCGTGACGATCAAAGACAACATCTGCGTCAAAAACGTCGAGACCACTGCAGGAAGTGCCATCCTGCGCGGATACAAGCCGCCTTTCCACGCCACCGCGGTCGAACGATTGCTGCAAGCTGGCGCTATCCCCCTCGGTAAAACCGCCATGGACGAATTCGGCTTCGGTAGCTACAACACGAACGTGGGAAAAGGATTCCGCGTGCCAAAACATCCCAGTTCCCCCGAGTACGTGACCGGCGGTTCAAGCGGCGGCGCGGCAGGAATCGCCGCCAAGGCCACGTTTCCCCACGTCGCGCTCTGCGAAAGCACCGGCGGCTCCATCGTCGCGCCAGCCAGCTTCTGCGGCGTCATCGGTTACTGCCCCACATACGGTCGCGTCTCCCGATATGGATTGTTGGATTACGCGAGTTCGCTTGACAAGATCGGCGTGATCGGCAAGGACCTCATCCTGATGGCCAAAACGATGAACATCATCGCAGGACACGACCCCCACGATTCAACCTCGAGCACGCGACCCGTGCAAAACTACCCTGCCGCCATTGGCGCCACGATCAAGGGTGTGAATATCGGCTACATCCCCGCATTTTTCGACGGCGCAGACCCCGAAGTCGCACGTGAATGCCGACACGCGTTGAAACAACTCGAAGCGAAAGGCGCGACGCTCCAAGCCATCGACTTACCCCTCACCCAGCAACACAGCCTCTCAGCATACTACCTCCTCGCGATGAGCGAAGCCAGCACCAACCTCGCCAAGTACTGCGGCATACGCTACGGCGGCACCGACAAACTCGAAGGATACTTTGACCAATTCTTCACCCACATCAGAACCGGACTCTTAGGCGACGAAGCGAAAAGACGCATCATCCTGGGAACCTTTGCACGGATGGCAGGCTATCGCGACGCGTACTATCTGCAGGCGGCGAAGGTCAGAACCAAAATCATCGAAGAATACAAACGCGCTTTCGCTGACGTTGATGTCATCGCCACACCCACGATGCCTTTTCCCGCACCGAAACTCGCGGACGTGAACAAGTTGTCGCCCCTCCAAAACTATCTCGCAGACGTCAACACCGTCGGACCCAACCTCGCCGGACTCCCGCATATGACTGTTCCCGTCGGCTCCGCAAAAATGATGCCCGTCGGGCTGATGCTGACAAGCAGCTGGTTCGATGAAACGATTCTCTTCACGCTCGCCAGCCACGTGGAGGCACGCTGATGGCCATCAAGATCGGACTCGAAGTCCACATCCCACTCAAAACGACAACCAAACTCTTCTGCGGATGCCCGACGACTCCGAGTTCCGCACCGAACACCCAGACGTGCCCTACCTGCATCGGACTCCCCGGCGCCAAACCCGTCCTGAACAAAAAAGCAGTCGAGCTGGCGCTCAAGATCGGTTTGGCGCTGCAATGCGACATCGCCGAACGCTTCCGCTTCTCACGCAAAACCTACTTCTACCCTGATTTGGCCAAGAATTATCAAATCACGCAATACGAAGTGCCGCTGGGCGCTAACGGGAAACTTGGCCTCTCCAACGGGAAAACCGTCGCGATCTCACGCATCCACCTCGAGGAGGACCCCGGCAGCCTCGAACACAAGGAGAACTATTGCCTGATCGACTATAACCGCTCGGGCATCCCACTCGTCGAATTGGTCACGGCACCCATACTCGACTCACCTGAAGAAGCACGCGACTTCATGAAACAACTCGTCAACGTGCTGTCTTATCTCAACGTCTACGACGAAAACATCGGCCACCTCAAAGCCGATGCGAATGTAAGCATCGCAGAAAAAAACTACACCCGCGTCGAAGTCAAAAACATCACCGGATTCAAAGAGATTGAACGGGCATTAACTTACGAGATCGACCGGCAGAAACGGCACGACGTCGTCCGCGAAACACGCGGCTGGGACGCGGTGAAAGGGGTGACGGTCTCGCTGCGATCCAAAGAATACGAGGAAGACTACGGCTACATCCTCGATCCAGACTTGCCGACGATTTCACTTGAAAGACAATTCATCATCGAAACCGGCAAGACGATCCCTGAACTGCCACGACAGAAAGCCGAACGCTGGGTGCGGGCGCACAAGATCGACCCCGTCGACGCCGCCGTCATCGCCACCGACCGGGACCTCGCCGGCGTGTATGAACACATCGTGACCAAAGTCGACCCGGTCATCGCGGCACGCTGGTTCCGAAAAGACGTCATACGCGCGCTTGAAGGAAAACCGGCAGCAAGGCTGAACCCTGCTAGCGTCCGCGAACTGCTCGAACTCGTCCAACGCCATAAGATTACCGACGCAGTGGCGCGTGAAATCCTCGACCTGCTCGTTAAGAAAGACTTCTCACCGAAAGAACACGTCACGAAACAAGGACTTGGCGCGATTTCAGATGAAACGCACTTGCAGAAACTCGTTGAGGAAGCGGTCGCTTCGAACCCGCAAGCCGTCGCCGACTATCGAGCCGGTGAACTGAAAGCCCTCAACGCCATCGTCGGCCACGTGATGAAACAGACGAAAGGGAAAGCGACGCCGGACGCTGTGAAACGACTGGTCGAGGAAGCGCTGGCGAGCTGAACACAAAAGGAAAAAATAAAAGAGAACTTCTCAACCGTCTCACAACGTCGCCAAAATCGCGGCGATGACAGCCAAATTCACCAGCTGGAACGCGCTCTCGATCAGGAACACGCTCCACTTCTGCATCTGCCACAACACGTTGCCCAACTTGACTGGAACGACAAGCCCCAGCCACAGCCAGAACGCCGTGTTCACGCCATCCATCCACGACGACGCGCCCATGAAGTTCAGCAAATACCCGAGCACGTATATCGTGAGAAGCGCGCCGACCGCATTCAACGCCATCGCTTTGGGCATCCCGTTCTTCATCTCCTTGCTCGGCTTCAACGGACGGCCAAGACCCTTCAACCACATCTTGCCGAACAACGACTGCGAGAACCACGCGAAGCCTAACACGTTGCTCGCGATCAAAGCGGCCAACACCGCCACACCACTCAAACCCAACACCATCATCGCCATACGATCACCTCTGAAGAGCGGTTGTTCGGAAGACTATAAAAGAGTTGCTGGGAAACGATGGATGATGTGGACGTGTAGAACAGTCCTTTTATCAACTCCATAATTCACGGCAGATCTTTCTCTTCCTCTGTTGAACGCACCTGCGGGAAGCGAACACACAGCAAAGCTTGACCTGTGCAGTTCGTTGGCGAACGGAAACGACGAGGAACTGGAAACGGACGAGACGACGAATCAGGAGTTGGTATAAATCAACGACCTACGATAGGTGCTGACTTTTCCACGACTGGCGCGAGCCTGCGCAACTTTTATAAGCGAACAAAAGACGATTCTTCACATGCACCTCACCATCTCCGAAGCGCTCAAACAAAGCACCGGACACGTCGACCTAGCAGGCTGGTGCTACCGCGAACGCAAAAGCAACGCATTCGCTTTCATCGTTCTACGTGATGGCACCAACATCGTTCAATGCGTCGTCAAGAAAGACAACGTGTCGCCGCAGATATGGGAAGACGCAAACAAAGTGACCATCGAATCCTCGCTCGAGATCGAAGGCGACATCAAGGAAGACAAACGAGCCCCAACCGGCTACGAAGTCCAAGTCATCAACCTCAAAATCGTCCATTTGGCGGAACGATATCCCATAACCAAGGACCAAAGCACCGAGTTTTTGCTCGACAAACGGCACCTCTGGATCAGATCACGCGAGCTCACAAACGTGTGGAAAGTCAAAGCAGAAGTGCTCCGAGCCTGCCGAGAGTTCTACAAGAAAAACGGATACATCGAAGTCACGCCACCCATCATCACCGGCTCAAGCTGCGAAGGCGGCAGCACGCTGTTCAAACTCAAATACTTCGACGATGTCGCGTATTTGAGCCAAAGCGCGCAATTGTACTTGGAAGCGATGATCTTCTCGCTTGACAAGGTGTGGGCGTTGACGCCGAGCTTCCGTGCCGAGCCATCCAAAACGAATAGACATCTCACCGAATACTGGCACCTCGAAATGGAGGCTGCGTGGATGAGCTTCGAGGAATTACTGAAACACGAAGAAGAACTCATCAGCTTCATCTGCCAATGGGTCGCGGAAAACTGCGTCGAGGAATTGAAAGTGCTCGGACGAGATCCTGCAGACCTGCATAAAATCACTGCGCCATTCCCACGGCTGACATACGACGAAGCGATTGCGTTGCTGAAGAAAGACGGCATAGACGTCCCCTGGGGCAAAGACCTCCGCACCATCGAAGAAGAAGCCATCGTCAAACACTTCGACAAACCCGTCCTAGTGACGAACTATCCCAAAGCCATCAAGGCATTCTATATGAGAGATTCGCCGGATGGAGAGACTGTGAACTGCTGCGACGTTCTCGCGCCCGAAGGCTTCGGCGAGATCATCGGCTCCTCGGAACGTGAAACCGACGTCAACGTGCTCATCGCGAAATTGAAAGCGCAAGGCGAAAACATCGAACACTATGATTGGTATCTCGACTTGAGACGCTTCGGCAGCGTGCCCCACTGCGGATTCGGCCTCGGTATCGAACGCGTTGTTCGCTGGATTTGTAAATTGGAGAGCATCCGCGACGCGATACCGTTCCCGAGAACGATCAAACGGATGACGCCTTGATCAGCCCAACCACGCCTTCATCATCCGCTTGGCCCCCGCAGCAACCCATCTGCGTGGCAACAGACGCGCGCGGAACGCCCACCGCTTCCCCTCTTTGCTCATCAACACAGTAAGCTTCTTCTCTTCAAGCGCGCGCTTCCCGATCCGGGCAACTTCCTGCGCCGACATCAACCCCTTATCCTCTCCCAACTCGGGACGTCCCGCTACCTTGAAGAAATCGGTTCTTGTGGTGCCCGGACAAACACACGTGACGGTCACGCCGAAATCCTCCAGCTCCTTCGCCAGCGCCTCCGAGAACGACACGATATACGCCTTCGATGCCGCATACGCACCCAGATATGGCAGAGGGAAGAACGCAGCCGTCGACGCCACATTCAGGATCGCACCAGTCTTCCTTTGCTTGAAATCTTTCCCGAAAAGCACGCACAATTCTGTCAACGTGGCCACATTCAATTGCAGCATCCGTTCCACCTCGATGACGTCCATCTCGACTGACTCGCCATACTTGCCAATCCCCGCATTATTAATCAACACATCGACATTCACCTTCGCCAGCTTCGCGTGCAACGCCTTCGCCGCGCCAGGCTTTGCCAAATCCATCGCGAACGCGACGACTTTAACCTTGTATCTTTCTTCAAGCTCCTTCTTCACCGTGCGAAGATCAGTTGACGTGCGTGCGACGAGCAACAATGTGGAGCCCTCTGCAGCGTAGAGCTCCGCGAACTCCCTCCCGATACCGCGCGAGGCGCCTGTGATGAGAACTATCTTTGGCATATCATCATCGAAAGCATCGCACTTCAAAAATCTATCCCTTAGAACTTCCCAACCCAACCCAACAACGCATCCACATCCGAACGCACGCGCCTCTCAAAATCAACCACCTTCTCACCCTCATCTTTCTGGGACGCAAGAGCGCTCATCAACTGGGGAATCAGGTCGCGTCTTTCCTTCTGCGAAGCGATCAGTTCGCGCTCCACATCCTCTACCGTGCCCTCCTTCACCTTGATCTCCGTGAATTCCTTCGACGACAAATGCGCCGTGTTGCGCAGCACCGCGAACGCGCCACGCTCAACCAACGACTGCGAGATCGCCTCGAACGGGATATCCGATGGCTTCCCTTCAGACAACGTGCCACGCACGCGCAACGTCACGATCGCATCCGTGACATCCACCCCTGCCAGGATCTTCGCGAGTGCGGCCTCCGTCTCCACCGCAGACCTGCACGCCTCCAGATGGACCGGAACAACACGATGCGGCTCTATCGGCACGTGCGTCACCTTCCCATCCTCATACAGGACAAACGAGCCGTGTCGGAGCTTCTCCAACTCTGCGAGATTGTTCGGATACGTCGGACCCGGATACACGATGTTCGCCAAGCCACCCACCGATGCGTTGTCACGCACGTGAACGTGCCCACCAGCGTAATAAATAAAACCTCTGGGCAGATAAGAGACCGGCATCGCGTCCATATCCTCCAATTCCTTCGGCTTCACTTCCGCCAATGAGCAATGGAACAAGAATATCTTCGTACCTGACTCGGTCTCGAGATGGTCACGGATGAGCCCATCGTAGAGTGCTTTATCGAGACCGCCCTTCTTCCCAATCATCCCTGTGAGCTTCACCCCCGTTTTCTCATCGATGGTGAATTCTAAGCTGAGCTTCCCGTCCACGACGGCACCCTTGAAGACGTTGACCAGCAAGCCTGCGCGATCAAGCACGTCTAACATCGTCTTCCCTGAAGGCGAGAAATCGTGCGAGCCCGCGATCGCGTACACAGGAATCCCCACATCCTTGAAACGTTTCAACTGCTCCACCGCCAAACGCAACGCATCGATCGACGGCATACTCGTGTTGAACAAATCACCCGCGATCAGGACGAAATCAACGCGTGATGTGAGAATCATATCAACCACCATCACGAACGCGCGGCCATTCGCGTCACGCAGCTTCGGCTCACGCCAACCACCCAAATGACAATCCGCGAGATGAGCGAACCTCACCGCTTCCCCACCTCATCAAACAACGGGATCCGCAACGGCACCGCGAACGGGACGAACGTCGACGTGATGATCGCCTCGCCCTTATCCAAGCTCGCGATATGACGGTCATCCTCACTCAAGTCCTGCGCGGAGCTTTCGATCAACGCCTGACGCTCCGGCTTCATCTCGGTGCCCAGGATGATCTTCGTGTTGATGTTGGCCAGGATATCACGTGGGATCAAGCTCGGCAGTTGCGTGATCGCGGTGAGCCCCACCTTGAACTTACGGCCCTCCCGCGCGATCGTCGAAAACACGTTCTGCGACTCCGCGTTCAAAACGCGCGGCGCTTCCTCCAAAATGATGCTGATGACCGGACGCGCCTTCAATTCGCCCGACTGCTTGAACTGCTTATACTGACGCAGCACATCCGTCGCGATCATGCTTCCGATGAGGATCTCCTGCGCGCCTGAGAACCCGCTCGTGTCCACGATGACCTTCCCACCTTCCGCGAGGAGCTGCACGATATCGTGCACCGTCGACTGCCCGCCGCTCGGCTGGAAGATCCCCCTAAAATCGATGACGCCATTCTTCGCGTCCGCATCGAGCAGCTGCATCAAGCGACGCTTCACGACCGCGAGCGTACCCTCCATGATGTTCCCCACCGGCATATCCCGCAACACCGACTCGATCCATTTCGAGCCGTACGTCCTGTACGCCGCCGCCAAGCACTCCCGCTGCGCATCCGTCCACGGCATCACGCCGTCGAAATGATGCGGCACCAACTGGTCCACGTTGACGATGAGCGTCCGCGCGCCCGGCGGCGGATTGTCTGCTGTGAAATACGCCAGACGCTTCCGCGCTTCCGGATGATCCTTGAGCCCCCGCTTCGTCCTGCCGAAATACTCATCGTGCGGATCCAAGACGAGGATGCCGCACCAGTCCTTATCGAGCGCATCCCACAGCATACAATAGGTCAGATTCGACTTCCCCTTCCCCGTCGTCGCGCTGATCAAGATGTGATGACTGAACGCCTGCTGGCCATCGATATAGACCGGGACGTTGAGCACCCGTGAACCGGAACGGAGCTGACCGAGCAACAACGGAGTCTTCGGCTTGGTCAAGAACGAGAGATCCTGCTCAGTCACGTCACGCACCGGCGCGAACAACGCGGGAAGCGACTTGCTCACCTTGCCGGCACCGTCCCTGATAGTCAAGACATTCTTCACTTTGGCAAGCACATACGTCCGGAGATGCCCGTCCTGGATGTCCAACGAGCCATCCTCCTCCAATTTCATCCCCGACACCATCTCCAACGTCTGATCGTTCAACTGCGAACCGTGATGCAAGTCGAACACCTGCAGAAGCATCCTGCAGTCAGGCTGATCGGCGATGAGCAACTCACCCACCTCAAAACCCGCACCGTGCTTCTGACGCACAAGCAAAGAACCGAACTCGCCGGAAACAATCATGCCACGGAGCATGAGCGGGACGCTTTGTCGCTTTGTTATAAAGATTTAGACACTTGAGGACACTCCACCGACACACTTTTATACCCGACGACAAACACGCTTGTCATGTTCAACTGGTTCAAACGCCGACGTGCCAAGAAAGCCGCCATCGAAGGGCTTTCTGTCGCCAAGAAACTCGAAGCCGAAGGTGACATCCCCCCCTTCGATGAGGTCACCAAGCTCTGCCAAACCGATCTCAAGATGGAAGATACACTCGCTAAACAGCTGAAACCCGCGTGGTACGTCCAACACGATCCTGCAAAGACCCACGATCACGACGGTAAAACGCCCGCGGCACGACGCGTCTCCCGACGGAAAAGCGCCGTGAAACGGAAACGCTGACCGTCTTCGCGCCCGCTCCCGACGATATATCTTCCGTTCTTCGTCGTATTATTGTTCTCCACCGTCGAAATATTTATATAGCTGTCCGTTCCCCGACGACAACGGGTTGTGGGGCGGGTCACCGCTTCTGATAACACCAAAGGGAGGAAGAACACCATGGCAGAAAAAGTCGCAAAAGTGGGTGTGAGAAAGACCGGCGGGTATCTTTACTTCGTCGACAAGCACGGACACGTCTCACGCGCCAAGATGGCACGCGGACGCAAGAAGGGCGCCAAAAGCAAGCCCGAGATGGTCGCCAAAGTCGGCGTCAAGAAGCAACTCGGCTACCTGTACTTCGTCGACAAGTCAGGCGACATCAGCAGGGCGAAGATGGCCCGCGCAGGCCGCAGATAAACGGCAACACTGTCTTTTTTCTTTTTTTCTTTCGTATCCCCCGGTGACATACCTCATGATTCCCACGTTTCTCAAAAAAGCCTTCGGTCGCTGGAAATCCCTGTTCAAGAAACGCCGCGGCACGATGAAACTCGGACTGTACGGACCGCCGAACAGCGGCAAATCGACCCTCGCTAACCGCATCTGCCTCGACTGGCTCGGCCAAGAGCTCGGCAGCGTCAGCAACATCCCCCACGAGACCCGCGAGATCCAGATCAAGGAACAAGTCACGATCAAAAGCAAAGACGGCGACGAACTCATATTCAACCTCATAGACACACCCGGCATAGCCACCCGCATCGACTATGAAGACTTCCTCAAATACGGCATGACCGCCCCCAAAGCCAAGAAACGCGCCAAAGAAGCCACCAAAGGCGTCATCGATAGCATCAAATGGCTCGACGAGATGGATGCGGTACTTGTCGTTTTGGACGCGACCCAGGACCCTTATTCACAAGTCAACATCACCATCCTCGGCAACCTCCAAGCACGCAACGTCCCCGTCATGATCGTCGCAAACAAAGTGGACCTACGGAAAGCGAACATAAAACGCATCAAGACGGCATTCCCCCAATACCCCATCATCGGCGTCAGCGCCAAATACGGCAAACAAATCGACGAGTTCTACGACTCCCTCTTCGAACTCGCGGACAGGTGATCCAATGCTCACACTCCACATCGTGCCCTACAACGAAATCGCTGACCTGACTAGCATAGGCCGCATCCGCAAACTCCTCAACCTCGCCAAGGAAGACAAGATCGTCCTCCTCGAAGGCAGACTCCGCAAGGAGGAAGAAGCCGAACTCATCCAAGCAACCATGGAAGAGATCAACAAAGACTTCCGCGGCATAGAACTCGCCACCATCGACGCGATATCCAAAAACTCAGACGGCTTCGCCAAATTCAAGAACGCAGTCGCCAGTGTCATCCTCGGCGACCGCCAAGGACTCACCGTCATCGGTCCGGCAAACGTCGTCAAAGCCATCAAGAAAGACCCACACAAGATTGAATTACTGGCGCGCGAAGGCGTCAGGCGACGGAAACGATAGACTCCTTCGCCATAACATTTATAACATTCATCACCCTCTTTTTTTCCCATGCCCCACCAATGCGTCCGCTGCAACACGTTCTATGACGACGGAAGCGACGCCATCATCAAAGGCTGCACCTGCGGGGCGAAACTCTTCTTCTACGTCAAGAAAGAGAAATACGACAGACTGAAAGCGCAGCAGGAAACGCCCGTCGTCGACCTCACTCCCGAAGCGAAGCACGAGCTCGAAGAAGACGTGTACGAAATGATCGGCCACACACCCGACGAACCCGTCGTGCTCGACCTCGAAGCCATCAAAGTCATGGCGCCGGGGAAATACGAACTGGACATCGTCCACCTCTTCAAAGGAGATCCGCTCATCTTCAAATTGGCTGACGGCAAATACGTCATCGACGTGCCCGAGACGTTCGAACGACTGCGGAAGAAAAAGTGACTCCACGGAACACACGTTCCCCCGACTGACACCTGAACATCAGCAGCTCATAGATATCTATCGCAAGATGGAGCCCGCCCTCGACCTCCACAGTGAGCTCACGCGGATCGCGCGGACCACACCTCTCTTCTACGTCGCCCGGCCGTGACCCTGATGCCGTCGAATGGACTCTCTGCGTTCGTCACAAAACTCTGCGCGCACATCATCCACGAACTCGAACCCTCTGAACCTGTTCAGTTCGTCACACGACGACGAGGAACGGAGACGAACGGTGAATTAGGAGCACGGATAAATGGACACTCTATAATCAGAGCAAACGATCGCCGGATCGACTTCTCGCGCCAAAACCTTCTTAAACGAACACGAAACCATCGGTCCATGCCATTCGACCCCGTCGAGAAGACACGCGCATTCCTCGCCACCATCACGCTGAATTCACGCGTCGCGTTGTTGCACGACGACGACCCCGACGGCGTCTGCAGTGGCGTGCTTGTGACGCGGCTGCTCCAACGCGCCAAACACCTCGATCTCACCCACCGGCAAACCGCACCGCACGACCCATTCAGCTCGAGACTCGTCAACGGACTCATCACGCGAGGCATCACCCACGTCATCGTGTGCGACTTGAGCATCGACAAAAGCCCCACAGTAGTCAAACAAGCCGAACACCACTTCCACATCCTCAGCCTCGACCACCACCAACTCCTCCACGACGTCAACAGCGAACGCACGACCCTCATCAAACCCCACCTCTTCTGGAACGGCAAGGATCCCGCGAAGTATTGCACCAGCAAACTGGCGTATGACATCGGCAACGCAATCGTCGACCTGTCAGACAGCGAGTGGCTCGCGATGACCGGCAGCATCTCCGACATCGCCACCGAACCCTGGACAGACTGGATGCGCACCGTGTTCACGAAGTATCACGCGGAAATGAAAGTCGATCTCTTCCAGACGCTCTTCGGCAAAGTCGCCATCACCATCAACGACACCATCGCATACGATGAAAAACTCGTAGGGGACGCGTTCGACACCGTCTTCAAAGCGAAGACACCACAAGACGTGCTCAACTCACCACTCAAGACATACCACGACGCCATCCAAGCCGAAATGGACAAATGGATCAACGAGTTCAACAAACACGCAGAACAACTCCCAGATGCCAAACTCAAGATACTCGAGATTGATACCCCCTACGGCATCCGCAGCGCGCTCATCAGCCAACTAAGCTTCACCCACGACACGAAAAACACGCTCATCCTCTGGCAGCGCAACGGCGACCGCGTCGAATTCAGCTCAAGAAACCAGACGGGCGACGTCCCACTCAACGACGTGATGCGCGAAGCAGTCGCGGGACTGCTGGAAACCGACGGCGGCGGACACCGTAAAGCGGCAGGCGGACATTGTAACGCGAAAGACTGGCCGGACGTCAAGCAACGCATCATCAACGCGCTCACGGCGCGCAACCTCCCGCATCCGTAAACCATATGGACAACGAGACCAACACCTCTGTCTGGCAACACGCCGTCGACACGCTCGCCAACGAGCTCAAGACACCCGTCTACCTCGCCGGCCTCGACGGCAACCGGCTCGCGACCAGCGTCAACTTCCCCCTCTTCTGCCAACTCGCAGAGAAAAAAGGACGCATCCTCTGCCAAAGCTGCCGACAAGACTGGAGCAAGCTCGACCAAACAACCATCACGACCTGCCACGCCGGACTCACGAACATCATCGCGCCGGTGCGATTGGATGGGCAGACAATGGGCGTCTTAGTCGCAAGCTCGCTCGCGCAGCAACCCCCGAACGTCACACTCATCGCGAAAAAACTCGGCATCCCCGACGCGGACGTCATCGACGACCTCCGCGATCTCCCGAAGCTCCCCGAAGCCAGCATCACCCCCGCCGCCGCGATGATCCACGCCACAGCCAAACTCCTCCCCTTCGCGGCGCGCAAAGTCCAAGCGGCCACACTCCACGCCACGTCAAGCACGTCCTTCACCGAATTCAGCCACCACATCCACGCCACCCTCGACGTCCAACACATCGCCAGCATCGCCGTCGACACCCTCGCCAGGGAGTTCAAGCTCCACGATTGCACCTTGATGCTCGACACCAAGACCTACCGGCACCGTCGAGAGGACGCCGAACGCTTCGTCAGCATCGAACGCGCCCTCTGGGCCCACGTCTCCAGCAACCGCAGCCTCCTCACCATCCGCGACCTCAGCAAAGACTTCCTCACCAGCACCGCAGCCGGCGCGAAAGACCTCCCAATCAGCATCGTCGCATTCCCCCTAATCAAAGACCACCAATATTTCGGCATCCTCGCCTGCTACGGCGCCACCGCAGACAACGCAGACGCCCTCATCGCGTACGTGGACGCGACCACCAACGCATTGGCGAACGCACTCCAACTCAACGAGATGCGCGAAACAGCCATCACAGACTCATTGACAAACCTCTACAACAAGCGCTACTTCCTCGAAGCGCTCCAAGCCGAACTCCACCGCGGCGTCCGCTTCAACCGATCGACAAGCCTCCTCATCTTCGACGTTGACCATTTCAAGCAATACAACGACACGTACGGACACCCCGACGGAGACCAACTGCTGAAAATGCTCGGCAAACTCGTGAAGGACAACGCAGGAAGCTTCGATACGCCGTGCCGGTACGGTGGGGAGGAGTTTGTCGTGATTTTGCCCGAGACGAAACCAGACCACGCATATCTCGTCGCCGAGAAATTACGCCAGATAATCGAACACACCGACTTCCCCAACCGGAAAGTCACCGTCAGCATCGGACTGGTGACGAACACGAACAGCACGTGCAGCCCTGAACAATTAATGCAAGAAGCCGACAAAGCGCTCTACAAAAGCAAACACGCCGGACGAAACAAAACCACGCACGTGATCGTCGTGGATAAGAACTTAGCGCCGATAGATGTGGAAGAGGCGGACAGGAGAGGGAAGAAAGTGTGTGCAAGCCAGTAGCTGAAACGAAGTCAGTAGATGTTAGCCATTAGCAGATAGCCAACGGCCATTAGCCACTACTTACTCGTCAAAATCTCAACAACATCCCGATGTTTCAACGGCGTGTCCTTGCCAATACGACGCTTCGAACGAACGTCGATAGCGGCCACGAAGTGCGCTGCGAGGTCAGTGTGGATCTTCGCAGCGAAACCCAATGCGGTGATATTGCCTGGAAGCACGAAACAGTCCGGCAAGATGTTCCCGAATTGATCCCCCAATTTCCCGACACCACCTGGGAAGATCGCGATGTAGTTGAGCAGCTTGAACACGGCGGTGTCAATCACGTCCTGCACGCCGGTGGAACCGTACTTGGTAAGCACATTCTGACGCATATAGTCGAGCGCATCCTTCTGCGCGTCATTCAATCCGCCCTTCTCTGTGAAGTCCTTCTCGCCCGGCGTGTAGTCGATCAAATCCTTCTTCGTAGCCTCCTTCAACGCGAGCTCGGTCTCCGCGCTGCACGGCACGATGAGATACTCAGGGAATTGGGACTTCAAACGCTCGTAGTTCAACTTCGCGTCGGGCAGGTCCATCTTGTTGCCTGCGATGATGATCGGTTTGGTGCGCTGCCTCAACGCGCGTGTGAGGTGAAGCAACTGGTCATCTGACCACGACGTCGGCATCTCTGCACTGAGATCAAGCTTCCGCATCTCCTCCTCGACCATTTTTTCTGTTATGTTCAAACCTGATAACTGCTTGCCCAACGCGATCGACGGATGCTTCTTCTCCTGCTGACACTGACGCGCCGCGCGTTCCCAGCCCTTCTTGAGAATCCCAAGCATCCACATATCGATCTCGGTCTCCAAAAATCTGACGTCAAAGGACGGGTCATAACCCGTAGTGGCCTCGCCTTTCTCGTTGGTCGTCCCCGACATATCAACGACGTGGATCAACGCGTCCGCCTGCCTGAGGTCGTCCAAGAATTGCAAGCCGAGACCCTTCCCTTCGTGCGCGCCCGGCACGAGACCTGCCACGTCAAGGAGCTTCACCGGAACGAAGCGCGTCCCGTTCTTGCAGAACCCCTCCCGCGGATTGCACTGCGTATTGAACTCCTTATCGATGCACTGCACCCGCACGAACGACGCGCCCTCATTCGGCTTGATCGTGGTGAACGGATACGCCGCGATAGCCACGTCTTGCAGTGTCAAGGCCTTGAAAAAGGTTGATTTCCCCGCAGAGGGCTTGCCCACGATACCAACGAGCATACACGGGGATGCTGGGGCGCTGGTTAAATAGTTAACTAGCGAAAATTGTCAGATTCCTGGTTTCAATCGGTTCCCACTCTCCCCGCACCCATCCAAGGATCATCCGCCTTCGGATACTCATACCACAGCCTCGCGCTCACGATGTCCGCGCAATGACACAATGCTGCAAGTTCGTTCATCACACGACCCTTGCTTGAATAGTCATCGTTCTCGCCCTCCACGTACTTCAACGCATTCAACTGCCGTTCATCCAACACGATGCCATACTCCGTGATTTTCGCCAATTGTAATGCCCACGCATCCTTCCGTTCGCGCAACGCCTCACTCCGCACCCACTCCCCGCCCTCCTGGATGTACTTCCACGGCTTCTCCACGTCGTGCAACAGCATCACCAACATCACATCCGAACGCGAAAACGGCAATGGGCGGCAGCCGGCCAACCCGTTGTATAACACCAACCCCACATTACACGCATCCACCACGTGGTCCAGATACCCACCCGGCCACGCCTGATGCTTCCTCGTGGAACCCCTCGCTTGCGAGAACAACTGCGCATTCACCGTGTACAGCTTTCGCACGCCTTCCCTGTTCGGCGTTTCCACCATCGTGATCACGTCCTCAAGCCCACGGTATCCTGGCTGCATGCCCCTTGCCAGCTCACGGAAACTTATTAAAGGGTGAAACAACTCCCATAAGTTTATGCAGCTCTCAGATATCCTTGCCCGTTTCGACCTCACCACCTACGAACGCGCCGCCATCACCTACCTCTCCACGTTCGACCGTGCGACCGCCACTGACCTCGTCAAGCACGTGCACATCCCCCTAGGACGCGTCTACGATGTGCTCAACACCCTCATCCGCCTGCACGTCATCACGCTCATCCCCACCACACCGAAACAATACGCGATTGCAGACATAAAAACGGCGCTCCGTTCGCTCACCCGTCGACACATCGAGACGTGGACCAACCAGCTCCACGACATCGACCAACTCCACACACCCTCCCGCACCCACCGCCATGACGTCGACGCACCATCCGTCGCCATCCACACCGGCCGCGACGCCCACCTCAACGCACTCATCACCTTCCGCGACACCGCAGAACATGAACTCCTCCAAATCGCGCCCATCTTCATCGGCAACGCCCCGAGCAACCGCAGCCTCGTACGCGCGCTTGAACGCGGCATCACCACGCGGATCATCGTCAAACGCGTTACACCCCAAAACGCGTCAAAGATCCGGCTGGCGCTCCAGCACCACGCGCAGATCCGCCACCTTCCCGGCGATGATCTCCTCAGTGTCTGCATCAAAGACAGGAACGACGTCCTTCTCGGTATCCAAGACTACCATCGAAACGAGGAACGGCTCACCATCCACG
>Ga0247727_10003144_pt1 | contig 36898 bp, 35 predicted proteins | sample WisWelCaveWW1625_FD_202498 | JGI IMG/M metagenome (GOLD analysis project Ga0247727, IMG submission 202498) | Biofilm microbial communities from Wishing Well Cave, Virginia, United States - WW16-25 | ecosystem: Environmental > Aquatic > Deep subsurface > Groundwater > Cave microbial mat | place...
CGGTTGCTGTTGAAGTTCAGATCCAGGACGTCGGGATAGCCGCTGTTGACGTCGCCGATGTTAACGTTGAAAACGCCGGAACGCACCGTGGCCGCGATTTCGGTCGGACTGCCTGATGGCCATAGCTTATTGCCGCTGCTCGATGCGTCGTAAATGGAGAATTTAAAATAAAAAGTCGTGCCCGAACCGCCGAGCAGATCACCTGAAGAATTAGCGAGCCGCCCCTGATAGCCGAGCGTGGTCGGCACACCGGTTAACGCGAAAGCTTTAAGAGGAAAATTTTGAAAAGTAAAAACAAAAGCCAAGCCCAAAATAAGCAGATTAAGCACTACTTTCGCAGTTCTTTTTCTTCCTTTATTCACCTACTATAATCTTAGCACTCGCAGAGAGCGTGACCTGTGTATAACTTTAAGCCGCCTTTTGGGCGGCTCTTTTAAGCTATTTAAAGCGGAATTTTAGGCCTGAAGTTTTTCAAGCCCGTATTGCTCCACGCTTTTGCTGGCAAAATCCCAATCGAGATTCTTGAAGAAAGAATTTATGTAATCTTTGCGGTTCACTCCGTAATCCATGAAATAAGCGTGTTCGTAAACGTCCAAAACTATGAGGGGAATCGCGCCCCAGACGGCGCCGACATTGTGGGCGTCTGAGCCATAGTTGTGGAGCCGGTTGTCTTTGTAGTCAAAAGCGAGCACCGCCCAGCCCCGCGCGGCAAGACCGGTGGCAATCATGTCGGTTTTCCAGTTTTCCAAAGAGCCGAAATCTTTTTCGATCATTTTCACCAGTTTGCCGCGCGGCTCCCCGCCCCCGGCGAGGTGACCGAAATAAACTTCGTGAAGTTTCATGCCGTTGACGGCAAAGGTTTCCTGACGTTTTAGCTCTCCAATGTAGCTGAAAACGCCGTTGGCCTCCGATTTGTCGGCGCTTTCAAGTTTCGCCTGGATCTCGTTGGTTTTTTTTACATAACCCTCGTAGAGCTTAAAATGCTCATTGAGCATTTTCGAGGTTATGCCCGGCAGATCTTTATCAAATTTGTTCTTTTCCGGAACGAAATCTTTCCGCATGCTACTGGGCGCTCTTGTATTCCAAAATTATTATTTGCTTGTCTTGCAAAAGAAGATTGGCCGCGTCGCTCACCGGCTGGCCGTCCGCCGTTGCCGTAAGCAAGTAGCCGGTCCTGTTTAATTCCTTGCCATAGACGGCGAAGAAATCCTTGAGATAAAAACTTTTGTCTCCGGAAGCAGCTTCGACGTGAATGGTCCCAGCTCCATCATGGGTATGAACTTCCGACATGCAATCTCTGAGAACGCCAATGTTTGCCGGAATCGGCTCCTCTCTGCCGTCAACGATAATTTCCAAATGCGGATGGAAGTGTTGCAAAACGCGCGAATGGCCCATGGTGAGACAATCAACGCCGGCGGCTTTCCAAAGAGCGGCAAGGCCGCGCGTCGGATCGGTCAACCGCGGGATCATAAAGAGGGCCGCTAGCACCAAAACCAGCGTTACGCCGACAATAATAGGGGTCCGTTTACTATTCATGATTTTTGAGTATAATATAAAAAGCCGCTTTAGACAAGTGACGGAAATTGCCGGGTCGTCTAATGGTAGGACATGCGCCTCTGGAGCGCAGTATCGGGGTTCGAGTCCCTGCCCGGCAGCAACACAAAAATTACCGCCTTTATGAAGGGTTACTTTTTTTACTTTTCTGCAATCGGTAAGGAAATGGTGAAAGTGGTGCCTTGTCCAACTTTTGAATCGACGGCAATGCTGCCTCCGGCCTCTTCCACGAATTTCTTTACGATAAAGAGTCCAAGACCAGTCCCTTGTATCTGCTGTCGGCCATCCACGCGAAAATAAGGCTTAAAAAGTTTAGAGAGATTTTCTGCGCTTATGCCAATTCCGGTATCTTCGACTACCGTTTTGATAAAATCGCTTTCTTTTTGGTGTGTAATTGTCACCATGCCGCTATCCCTATTGTATTTTATGGCGTTATCAATAAGGTTCGAAAATATCTCTTTCAATCGTTCAATGTTGGCAAACACCTGTGGCAAGTCCTGCGGCGGAACGTATTCTATTTTTACCCTTTTCCTGGCTGCTATGGGCGCAAACTCTTTTAATATTCCTTGGATAACATTCGGGACAACCAAGCGATCGCCCTTTGCGAGGCCCGCTTTGGTCCTTGCGCCCTCTAAAAGAGAATTGATGAGGCCAAGCATACGCGTATTAGCTTCTTCAATAAGATTTTTCGCCTCTTTGAGCCCCTCCGGATTTCGAGAAAGATATTCGGGGTCAATATATAGCTCTGCCGCGCCCTTGATAGCGGTTGCCGGAGCGCGGAGATCGTGGACTGTCTGAAAAATCATTTCTTCTCTTATCTTCTCCGCCTCGCGTTCTTTGGAAATATCCCGAAAAATGATAATGGCACCGGCAACCTTCCCCGAAGAATTGAAAACTGGCGCAGCGCTGTCGCCAACAGGGATCTCGGCGCCATCTTTGCGAATCAGCATCGTATTGTTTTCCATGTTTTTTTGTTCACCGTAGAGCATCGCTTCCTCTATAAAAACGATGTTCTCTTTCTTATCTGATTGGCGAACAAACCTTATTATCTCTCGCATCGGCCTTCTGAGCGCCTCTTCGCGGCTCCACCCGGTTAGCGCTGTTGCTGACTTATTCCACGAGGTAATGTTAAAAGCTCTGTCTATTGCAATAACACCGTCGCCGATACTTTCTAAAAGCAACTTTTCTCTATCTCGCTGGGTTCTGATTGCTGTTCTGTCACGTAATAGCCGATAGGTAAAGCAGCCGACTGCCAAAATAACCAGCACCCAAATAATCGCCATACGGCCAACCGCTTTGTTCCTTTCAACAAAAGCGGTGCGAGTAGGCTGCACCACAACCGCGCCCCATCCATATTGCGGTACCGGTTCGTAGGCAGTTAACCGCTCCTCATTCTCTATTGGGTTAAAGATAATTTCCACGCCCTTTTCTCCTTTAAGGACTTTCTGTACGGACGGCACCGAAGAAAAATTAACAATGTCTTCTGCCAGCAAAAGGGTGGGGTGAGCAATTAGATGCCCCTTCTGGTCAACGATATACACAAATCCCGCAGGGCCTACGTCAATATTCTTACTCCAAGCCGCAACGGTATCGAGCTTTATATTTAAAAGCAGTATCCCGAGTACCGTATCCTCCTGAGACTTTATCGGGATCGCCACCGGAACAAGATTGTATCCCAAAGGGACGGCCGGCTTGATTGCTTCAGCAACATACGGCTCCCAATTTTTGCTGATTCCTTGATAATAATCGCGGTAAGAAAAATCTTTTCCGATCACGGAAAGAATTTCTGGAGTTGGCTGTGTCGCCGCCTTTAATATGCCTTGAGGATCAAAAAGAGAGATTCTGTCTATATATGAAAAATCGTGCGGCACCCTCTCAAAAATTTTGATTGCTTCATCCCATTTTCCAGCCTCAACCAGCTTTTGAAACTGTACTCGGGTGGAGAGTGAAATGCCAACGTCAATAATTCCGTCTAGCTTTTCCTTCATCAGAGTTGCGGCGAGGAAGGCGACCGCTTGCCTGCGGGAAAGCGTGAAATTGTGAAGGTCGCGGAATGTTTGAAGGATGGTGTAAGATGCAACAACCAGCAATGGGAAAATTACAAGACCTAACACCAAAAATACCGACAGATGCTTTACTGTTCCGTTGGATGAATTATTAAGAGAGGTATTGTTGGTTTTCGAAAACATTTGAGAAAAAGGCAATAGCATATATTTGAAATATACCCTATAATGCCCCCCCCCCGCACGAAGCGTCAGCTATATTTTCAAATACCGGCGCACCGCGATAGCGGCGGAAATCGCGCCGAGACCGATTCCAAAAATAAACTGATAAAGCAGAAATTGCGGCACATGCGCTCCGAGGTAGGCCGCGAGCGAAAGATCGGGAATGAAAGAAGCGACGTAGGGCGAAGCAATGATGATCAGCGGCGCGGAAACGGCTGAGCCGACAATCGCCGCCAGCGTTCCATAAATGATCCCAGTCACGATATAGGGGCCGTTAATAAATTTGTTGGCCGCGCCGACTAGGCGCATGATGCCGAGCTCCTCCCGGTTAGAATAGATCGCAAGCCGGATGGTGTTGAAAGTCACCAGCACGGCAACGATGGCGAGAAAAATAGTCATAGCGAGACCCGCGCCTTTTACGGTGTCCACGATTCGCGCCAGCCGCTCGATCGCAAGGCGATTCTGCCCGAAAGTGACTTTTTCTATCACGTCTTTTAATTCCTCGCTCTCCAGATAACCGGCGATGGTGGAATACTGACTCGGGTCCTTGGCTTTAATATTCAGAGAAGCGAGCAGCGGGTTTACTTGTAATTCGGCAAGCGCCTGACTGATGGTCTCATCCTCGCCGTGTTTGGATTTGAAGATCTCGAGCGCTTTTTCCTGGGAGACATACTCCACCGCCCGCACTTCGGTTAGCTGCTCAAGGGCCCGCTCCAGCTGCAAAATATTATCTTCCGGAGCGGCGCTTTTGAAATAAACGCTGATATCAATTTTGTCCTGGAGCGAGGTAACGGCCGCGTTGGATATTACGCCGAAGATCACCAGCCCGTTCAGCACAAAAACCGCCAAAATCATGATCACCGTCGTGGTAGCGGAAAGCAGGCCATGGCGAGAAAAGTTTTGAAAACCGAATTTAAGTACCCTAAATAATGTAGTCGCCATGAGAGTCGTCTTTTATAATCTTACCATCACCCAAAGATATCACCCGTTTCCCGATCTTTCTAACAATGTCGTTGCTGTGGGTCGCCAGGATCACCGTCGTGCCCAGCTCGTTGATTTTCAAAAGTAAATTGATGATTTCCTGGGCGTTATGGTGGTCCAGATTCCCGGTCGGCTCGTCGGCGATGACCACCGACGGCCGGTGGACCATGGCGCGGGCGATGGCCACCCTTTGCTTCATACCGCCGGAAAGTTCATGCGGAAAATTGTCCTCCTTGTCGGCAAGACCCACCAGATCCAGCATTTGCGGCACCAGTTCTTCGATCTCTTCCTGTGGACGTCCCTCGACCTCCAGCGCGAAAGCGACGTTTTCGTGGGCGGTCTTGGTAGGCAAAAGTTTAAAGTCCTGGAAAACGATGCCGATTTTCCGCCGGAGGTGCGGCAGTTCGTCGGGCTTGAGGCGATTCACCTCGTAAGAACCGAATAAAATCCGGCCCTTTTCCGGCCGTTCCTCACCGATCAAAAGCTTGATGATGGTGGACTTCCCAGCGCCGGATTTTCCGACAACGGAGATGAATTCTCCGGGCGCAATTTTGAAATTTACGTCGTCCAGAACAACGGCATCGCCGTACTTTTTAGTTACGCCGTGAAAAGCGATCACAATTACAATTGTAGCTCCGCCTCGATGAATTTGTCGAGGTCGCCGTCCAAAACTTTGTCCGGCTGGGAGGACTCCACGCCCGTCCGATGGTCTTTCACTTTTTTGTATGGATTCAAAACGTAGGAACGGATCTGATTCCCCCATTCCGGCTTAACTTTGGTGCGTAATTCCGAAAGTTCGTTCTTTTGCTGGGCGATCATCAGGGTCATCAGCTTGGATTTCAAGAGCACCATCGCCTTTTCTTTGTTCTGCGGCTGGGAGCGCTCGGATTGCGAACCGGCGCTGATGCCGGTCGGCAGGTGTACGATCCGGACGGCGGTCTCGCGCTTGTTGACGTTCTGTCCGCCAGGGCCGCTCGAGCGGGAAAATTCCACTTTCAGATCTTCCGGCGGAATGACCAGTTTCTTGTGTTCAATGTCCGCGAAAATCGGCACCACTTCCAGAAGCGCGAAAGAAGTGTGGCGCAATTGTTTGGATGAAAAAGGCGAGATGCGCACTAGACGATGCACTCCCATTTCGTGTTTCAGCGTTCCATAGACATAGTCGCCATAGATTTCCAGGCCGAGATCTTCGGTCTGAACAACCTTCCAGCCCCGCTTCTGGGCATACTTAAAATACATGCGGAAAAGCATGTTCGCCCAATCCTTGGCGTCGTCGCCGCCGACACCCGCGTAAAGCGTCAGATGCGCCGGCCCTTGATCGTATTTTCCAGTTAGCGCTTTGAACATATTGCTTATTTGAGCCGACCCCGGGATTTGAACCCGGAACCTACGGTTTACGATACCGTTGCTCTGCCGTTGAGCTAGGTCGGCAATTTATAATCCCAAGGAAACGTTTTATCAATTATTACTTTTTCCAGAATATCACGCCTCTTATACCGCTTTAATCTATATTCAGCTGACTTTGCTTTGGTTATATCCTCACATGGAATAAACGCAACGATTTCAAAAGGCCGCCTATACCTTGTCGCTTTTACTAGCCCCTTGTTATGTTGTTCCAAACGCAAATCAACGCTCTCTGTGCTGCCGACATAATAATATCCATTCTTTAAACTTCGCAATAGATAAACGCCTGGTTGGTTCATTTTTTTCTTGCCGCTGTCCGACCTTTGTCGGACTCCGACTTTGGTCGGAGAGCTAGGTCGGCAGTGAGCGGGATACCGGAATCGAACCGGCGCCCTATCCTTGGGAAGGATATGTACTGCCACTATACTAATCCCGCGTTTTCAGCTGACCGTCATCCCAATAAAACTCCGGCGTTACGACAAATACATTAGCACTTTTTAGCGTTCTTGCCAACCAATCTTCCAGGTTGGTTTTCTCTTGCTGCAGCCGCCCCTCCAGCAATTCGCGCTCCGCGCGCGGGACCAAAACCATTTCCCGGAAGTCCGCCAAGCTGAGGCCGTAAACAAATTTAGCCGCCTGCTCCATCGCCTCGCCGCTGATATTTTGATCTCCTAACCACTTATTCACCGTCGCCCGGAAATCGCCCCCGATTTTTTCTTTTAGCCCTTCACCGATCAATTCCCTTTCTATCAATCCCTGCAGCACCGCCCGCCGGAGTTCCTTTTGAAAATCGGGACTGCCGACATCAACTTCCTTGGATTCCGCCAGCGATTTGGCGTAGTAGCGGAAAACCACGCCGTATTCGCGATTGAACTGCCGGGCGCCGACCAGATCGCCATTCACCACGGCGACCGGATAGTAACCGGCATTCACGATAAAGTAGACCAACAAACCCGCGAAAATAACGGTCAGGAAAGTGATGAAGTATTTGTTCAAACCGTTCATTGGATCTTGATGAGTTTTTCTCCGGGTTTTTTGTAATCAAAGCGCGCTTTGAGCTCTTTGGCCAGGTTCTCCGGGTCGGCGAAATAGCCGATATCGGCCTGAAGTTTTGCGTTTTCCAGCTCCAGTTCGCCGATCTCGATATTCGCGCTCTCCAGCCGCGCGCCGAGCTCGCGATTATCTCTTTGTAAATTAAAAAGCTGGACGCTCAAGAAGCCGAAAAGGGCCAAAGCCGCAACAGCCAGCAACAACCTCATAATTCTAATCTTACCCCTTTTTCAGCAATTCTTTAAAGATGTTCGCGGGGATTTTTATCTGCGATTTGGTGCCCCTTTCTTGCAAGCGCTCTTTACCTCTTTGCTGTTTTTTCCAAAGCTTCATCTTGCGCGTTCGGTCGCCGCCGGTTTTGCCGAAACTGCCCAGTAGCTTGCGCATCGCCGGAATGGTTTCGCGGGCGATTATCCGCCCACCAACTACGGCTTGGATGGCCTGGATAAACTGCTGTTTCGGCAGGAGTTCCTTCAGCTTTTCGCAGGTAGCCCTCCCCTCCCGCTCGATATCCTTGCGCGGCAAGATCCTGGTCAGGCCGGCAACGGTATTTTCGGCAACTCTAATTTCCAACTTGGCCACATCCGCCGGCGCGTAACCTACAAGCTCGTAATAAAAGGAGGCGAACCCTTGCGAGACCGATTTCAGCCTGTCGTCGAGATCGCGGATAAGGTCAGCGAGCGGCAGATTTGCTTTCACGACCACCTTGTTTTTGCGCGTTTCGGTGGTAACGCCGGAAAATCGGAAAATTTCCCGAAGTTGCAGGATGGAGCCCAGATATTCCGGCGGCGCCACGATCTCCGTTTTGGTGATCGGCTCTTCGGCCTGCCGGTATTCGTTCGGAAAATCTTTCGGGTTGGTGATGGTTTTGCCATCCACTTTGTAGGCCACCGACGGGAAGCTGTGGACTGTGGCAATTTTGAACTCGCGCGCCAACCGCTCAGCGGCGATCTCAAAATGGAGCCGCCCCAAAAAACCTCCCTTGAACCCGCGCCCGAGCACTTCGCTGGACTCCGGTTCAAAAACGAGCGACGAATCGGTCAGTCGCAGTTTGCCGAGTGACTGCTTGAGCTCGTCGTACTGTTCGCTTTCCTCGGGGTAAAAAGAAACGAAAACCACCGGCTTTGGTTCGGCATAACCCAAGAGCGGCTTATCCTCGCCAGCCGCGAGGGTGTCTCCGATTTTCAACTTGTCCGGATCCTTGATGCCGGTGGCGACGTAGCCGATCTCTCCGGTTTTGAGGGCGCCGGAGGGCTTGAGTTGCGGCGCAAAAAATCCTATTTCTTTTGCTTTTGACACCGCTGCCGTTGCCAGGAGCCGGATGTCCTGGTTCGCGGCAAACTCGCCGTCAAAAACCCTGACAAAAGCGATGACGCCTTTGTGTTCGTCGTAGAGCGAATCAAAGATCAGGGCGCGGCCGCGCTCGCCGGAGGAATCCCGCGGCGCCGGCACCTTGGCGACAACGGTCCGGAGCAGCTCTTCAACTCCCTGCCCGGTTTTACCGGAAACTTTCAAAATTTCGTCCGGAGAAGCGTCAATAAGTTCCGCTAGATCCAATACGGCATCCTGCACCTGCTCCGGCTGAGCCACATCGATTTTGTTCACCGCGCCGATGATCTTGAGACCGGCTCGCCGCGCGCTCTCAAAGTTGGCGAGGGTCTGGGCCTGAATGCCTTGGGTAGCGTCAACCAAAAGCACCGCTCCCTCCACGGCGGCGAGCGCCCGGGAAACCTCATAAGCAAAGTCGGAATGGCCGGGAGTATCGATTAAATTCAAAATGTAATCTCGGCCGTCCAATGAATAGTTCATCCTCACTGGCGCCATTTTGATAGTGATCCCCCGCTCGCGTTCCAACTCCAGCTGATCCAAATACTGCGGCTTCATCAGCCGTTTTTCCACCGTGCCGGTAACTTCCAGCAGACGGTCGGCTAAAGTACTCTTTCCGTGATCTATATGAGCGGTGATAACGAAATTTCTGATGTCGGAAGTCATGGTTTGAGTATAAGCCAGGATAGCTTACAATGGTCAGCGAGGTCTATAAGGCCTCTTTTTTATACATGAATCCTTCCGGTGAGGTAAAAATGGCGCGAACCCTGGGACTGGGTTCGATTGTTTTACTAGGCGTTGGCGCGCTTCTCGGCGGCGGTATTTTCACGCTACTCGGACCGGCGGCGGGACTGGCTGGCCCGGGACTTTTTCTTGCCATGCTTCTCGGCGCCGGCGTCGCTTTTCTGAACCTCCAAATGTATATCGCTCTCGGTACTACTTTTCCCGAAGCGGGCGGCGGCTACCTCTGGGTCAAAAAAGGGCTTGGGAATTTCCAGGGATTTATGGCTGGCTGGCTCTCCTGGTTCGGGCACGCGGCAGCCGCCGGACTTTACGCTTTGAGCTTCGGTTTTTATGCCTTCGAGTTGATAAAAATAGTTTTCCGGGATGATCTAGGGTTCTCAATGTTTTCACTGGAAAAAATCCTTGGCGTGGCGGTGGTTATCACGCTTGGCTACGTCAACTGGCGCGGCTCCAAAAGCAGCGGCAAAACCGGCAACTGGATCGCCGCCGCCCTCCTTGTGGTCCTCGGCCTTTTTATAATTTTTGGCGCTTTCCGAATTTTCAGCGAACCTGTTGAGTCATTTGCCAATTTCTCGCCGCTTCTGCCCTCCGGAATCCTTGGCGTGCTTGCCGCGGCGGCCTTTTTCTACATCGCTTTTGAGGGTTCGGAAATCCAGGTGCAAGCCGGCGAAGAAACGAGCGACCCGAGGCGCAACATAAAAATCGGATTGATTACTTCCTGGGCTATCGTCAGCATTGTTTATCTTTTAATCTCGCTGGTGATTATCGGCGCAACGCGCGATGGCGGGCCAATTTGGCAGGTGCTCGCCGGCTGGGGCGAGGGCGCTGTCACTCGGGCTGCGCAAAGCTTCATGCCTTTCGGACATTTCATATTGGTAATTGGCGGCTTGCTCGCCAACCTTGCCGCTCTCAATGCGACCATCTATTCCTCCAGCCGCGTCTCTTTCGCGCTCGCCCGCGACAAAAATATCTGGTCACGCCTTTCCGCGATTCACCTGAAAAACCTGACACCTCACCTCGCCGTTATCGTTTCCACTTTGCTTATCGTTACGATGGTGATTTTCCTGCCGCTCTTCGACGTCGGCAGTTTGGCGAGCTTGCTCTTTATTTTACTTTTCCTGCAATTGAACATCGCCGGCATAAAAATCCATTACAAGTGGCCGAAAACCCCCTGGTATTACCGAATACCGTTTTTCCCCGTCTTGCCGCTGGTGGCGGTGGGTATTTATATACTGTTGGCGCTGACCCTGCTCCAGGTCAATTTGACGGCTTGGGTCATTGCCGCTTTTTGGGCACTGCTCGGTTTTGTGAATTACTTCGCCTATGCCCAAACTCGCAGCCGCGAGAGTTTTGAAACCGGCATTGTCTATGAACAAGCCGCCCGCATCGGCCCGAAAACGGGCAAACGCATTCTTTTGCCGCTCGCACCGGAATTGAACTGGGAAGAGGCCAAGAGCTTGGCCGAGGTGGCTTTTACTCTCACCAGCAAATTTGACGGCGAGCTGGTCATTGTCCGCATCCACGAAATCCCGCCCACTCTGCCTCTAGACCAATCCATGATCAAACCGGAGGTGCTGGCATCGGAAAAAAATCTTTTTGACCAACTGCAAAAGTGGGTGGCGGAATACAACATCAGGACCGGCCCCGAGATAAAAGACATCAACTTCCACAGCTTCATCCTCATCGGCCGCGACGTTGTGGATGTGATTTTGGACGTCGTCAAGCAGGAGGATTGCGACCTGTTGATGCTCAACTGGTATGGCTACACCCAGACCCAGGGAGTGATTCTTTCTCAAAAAATAGACCGGATTTTGCGCGAGTCACAGTGCGACTTGCTGGTGGTCCAAGACGCCAAACCGTTCAAGTCGGTGCTGGTTTCCGTCCACCCTTCCGCGAAAAGCCCCTACCTTGAGCTGATCGGCGAAATTGCCGGCGGGATTCGCGATTTTTACAAGCCGAGAATGGAACTGTTCAGCGTGGTAACGCGGGAAATACCGACCTACCTGAAGACCGACCCGACCGTGCTTCTTAACGCTTTGAAATTAAAGCGAAAGGACTTTGAAGAAATAACCTTCGCTTCCGGGAAGTCGATCGCCACGGCTATTTTGGACCAGGCGCACAAAAATAATCACGATTTGATAATCATCGGCGCCGCCCAGCCGAAGTTTTTGTCGCAATTCAAACTGGGCAGCGTCGCCGAAATCCTCGCCAAAGATACCGCCACCTCGCTGATGATTGCGCGCGGCCACGAAGGCGCCGCCGAGGCATTCCTCAAGCGCCTGTTGCGCAAGCTCCGGCCATAGTATAATTCCAGATGGCTCTTCGAAAGGAGTCGTGATGTCAGATCTGCGATTCGGCGACCGGCCGCTTGCTTTCACCGATTTGGAAACCACCGGCCTCGAAAAACTGCGGCCGGTGTATCCCATGCCGGGCCGCGAGGACCTGATGCGCTGGCATGAATTCTGCGAGATTGGTCTCGTCGTTGCCGACCAAAAAACTCTTGAGATAAAAACCGAATGGTCGGCCAAGGTCCGGGTAGAATACCCGAAGCGGGCCTCTCCGGAAGCGCTGGCCGTCAACGGCTTCACGCCAGAGGAATGGCAAAACGCCTTACCGGTAAACGAAGCGCTCAAAAAGTATAACGAACTTACCGCGGGGGCGATTTTCGTTTCCCAAGTGACGGTCTTTGACTGGACCTTCCTGGAAATCGCCTACACGATGTGGGGCTTGGAGCCGACTTCGGTCCGCCACCGCATAGACATGCCGAGCTTTGCCTACGCCACCCTGCTCAACAAGGGCTATGGCGTCCTGCCCTCCTACAGCTTACGCAAAGTTGCCGAGTTTCTCGGAATTCCCGACGAGCCGATGCCGCACGTGGGCATCGAGGGCGCCCGCCAGCTCCATCGAGTTTTCAAGGCGCTCCACGAGCTGGAATCGCAGGGTATGATTTAAACAATAAAAACTCCGGAAACGGAGTTTTTATATGGAAAACCCGCCTTAGTTGAACCCAGCTGAAGCCAGGTGGATAGACGCAGCATGCAGCCCACAGGCCGCAGCGATTTGTCCGATCCTTAGATCATTATTTGATCTGGAATTTAAAGGCGGGCTCCACTATTATTGTAGCAAATTATGTGTTAACATCACGCCAGCTCATTGAGGGAGAAGAGTATGGATTGGCTTGGGTCTCTAGCTGCCTACCTGATTTCTGCATCCATGTGCTACTTCGTGTTTTACGCAATGGGAGTAGAAGACAGCGGACGTCTTAGTTGCGAAGAGAATTTTTTTATAGGAGCGCTTCGCTGCTTGCGTGATGACTTCCTAAGAATCCATTGCCCGTGGAGCAAAAAACTTAGTATCCGCTATCGGATAGAGCACCTCTGGTGGTTTTTCGGAGATGGGGGCCGTGAACACAATAGAATCGGCTTTTTGACTAGAGCAGATCTGGCGGATGCATCGCGGCACCAAGAAATCGCCCAGGCCTGCTTCATTTCCAGAGCAAGGTTTTGGTTCAAAGGCCTGTTCGATTTCTTGATTGCGCCAATACGCATGTTCCTGTCTGCCGTTTTTATGTTAATTATTTTAGTGCCAGCGGCAATTTACTGCGACTGGCGCATGGGCCGTGAAAATAGGCGGCGCACAAAAGCACGAGAAACCAAAAATCCGGTCAGATGACCGGATTTTTTATTGTCGCAACCCCGCACAATCTGCTGTTAAAATCACTCGTTGTCACCACCTTTTCGAACAGCGCCGCCTACGGCTCTGACTTCCTTAGGAAACGTCTGCCTGGCAGATTAACGGGGCTAAGGTTTGGCAGCCAATCGCGCTTCGCGCTCTTGGGCCAAGCCCTTAGAACATTATATCTTCCTCGGCGCGCTTGTATTCGTGAATCTCGCCGGTTTTGAACCAGAGGTCTATCTCCGTTTCGGCTTCGGCAAGATTGCCGGAGGCGTGAATGAGATTCCGGATGCCGCGCTTCTGGGCGTTCGCGAGCACCGCTGAATCCACCGAATAATCCCCGCGGATGGTGCCCATCTCTGCCTGGGACGGCATGGTATTGCCAACAAGTTTTCTTATCATCTCAACGGCGTGAAGTCCTTGCACAATAATTTTGACCAACGGTCCGGAAGTCATAAAATCGGTGATCCAGCCGTGGACTTTTCGCCCGATTTCCACCGGGTCGGCGGTGCCGATCTCTTTTGCCGGGTCCATTCCGTATTTCTGGTAGGTCGCGAGGGTCTTTTCGCCCATTGCCCCGAGATTCGCCTCGGCATCGGAGTAATGCTTGGTCAGCTCGGCCTTGGTCGCCTGAAACATCTTGAGCGCGATGATTTTGAGACCGCGCTGCTCAATGCGGCGGATAATCTCACCGATCAACCCGCGCTTTACGCCATCGGGCTTAACTAAAACGAGCGTCTGTTCTTCTTTGAGTTTCATTTGGTGATTTTGATATGTAATTCCTTTAACTGCTTATCGTCCACTTCCGACGGAGCACCGCTCATCAAGTCGCGCCCATCGCCGGTTTTCACAAAGGCAATCGTCTCCCGGATGTTGGGCTCGTTTAGCAAAATCATCATCAGTCGGTCAAAGCCAATGGCCGCGCCTCCGTGCGGCGGCACGCCGTAGGAAAAGGCCTCGATCATGTGGCCGAATTTTTCCATGATGACGCTATCCTTGTAGCCGAGCAGTTCGAACGCTTTTTTCAAAAGCTCGGGTTTGTGGTTTCGGATACTGCCGCCGGCGATTTCAAAACCATTCAAAACCAAATCGTATTGCTCGGCGATGATGCCGCCCAACTCTTTGCCGTCCGGCAGCTTCTCGCCGCGAGGCATGCTGAATGGGTTGTGCCCAAAATCCCACTTTTCCCCTCGCCCTGAGCCTGCCGAAGGGTCTTTAGCTTCTTCGTAAAACGGAAAGTCCACGAGCCAGCAAAAGGCGAGCTCGTCCGGGTCGTTTCTGTCTTTCCTCAGATCCGGCTTGTCGGTTTTGTATTTCTCCATCGCTTCTTTGTAGGAGAGTCGCGGGAACGGCGCCTGGGTGATACGCTTGTTGGGCCAGGCGTTTTTCACCAGCTCAACCATAAAACCCTCGAGGTAATTCATCACGTCCTGGCGTTCAACAAAGCTCATCTCAAAGTCCACCTGGGTGAACTCCGGCTGGCGGTCGCCGCGGGTGTCCTCATCACGAAAACAGCGTGCCACTTGGAAATATCGCTCCAAACCCGCCACCATTAACAGCTGTTTGTATTGCTGGGGCGCCTGGGGTAAAGCGTAGAATTTTCCCGGATATAGCCGCGACGGTACCAGATAGTCGCGGGCGCCTTCCGGGGTGGACTTGCCGAGAATCGGCGTCTCCACTTCTACGAAATCGTGTTTTTTGAAATATTCATCCACGAAAGCGAGGGTCTTTGAGCGCGCGCGGAGGTTGTTCTGCATTCTCGGACGGCGGAGATCGAGATAGCGATACTTCATCCGGCTCTCCTCACCGATTTCGTGGCCGTTCGAGCCCACGTCAATCGGCGGAGTTTGCGCTTCCGTCAGCACTTCGAGCTTCGCCGCCTGAACTTCATATTCGCCGGTCGGGAGATTTGGGTTGACGAGATTGGCCGGGCGCTTCGCTACCTTGCCGGTAATTTTTACCACCCACTCCGGCCGGAGCTTGTCGCCCTCGGCATACATCTCTTTTCCGGCAAAAACTACCTGGGCGAGCCCGCTCCGATCGCGCAAATCAATAAAAATAATCTTGCCGTGATCGCGCCGCACGCTGACCCAGCCCATCAGCTCCACCTCTTTGCCTTCGTTTTTGACTATGTCGGCAATCAGAGTTCGCATGGATTTAATTGTAAATCTTCAATACCTCTCCGTCAAAAATAATTTTTATCGTCCCGCCTGTGTCGGTGCGGAAGATTTTGGAGCCGATATCGGCAAGTCGGTTCAGGGCGGCATCAGTCGGATGTCCGTAGCTGTTTTTGCCGACTTCTATCACTGAAACCTGCGGTGCTATTTCTTTCAAAAACGCGCCTCCGCTGGAAAACTTTGAGCCGTGGTGCCCGACCTTCAAAACCTGCGCCGATAGATCGTACTTCTTAACAAGCTTCTGCTCGGTTTCAAAACCAATGTCTGCCGTGTACAAAACCCGGAAATCCCCTTTTTCAAGCAAAAGGACTAGCCCCGATTCGTTCACTTTTTTATGCGCCGCCCGTTCCTCGCTCGGCGAAAGAACTGCAATCACCGCGTCGCCGTATTTTATTCTGTCTCCCTCGCGCAGAACGATTTCTTGAAGGCCGCTTTCGTCAATGGCTTTTTTGAAGTCGGTAAAAGCCGCAGCGACGCCCTCGCGGCCATTCGTAAGCACAGCGCCCACACCATACGTCTTTAAAACATCTATCAGGCCGCCGAAGTGATCAAAATCCGGGTGAGTTAGCACAACCAAATCGATGTATCTGTCCCCCGGCGCAAGCGCTCTGGCAATTTCGCTCAAAACTTGCGGACTCCGCCCGCCGTCAATAAGAATTTGGACATCGTCCGGCAGATTGATCAGCTGGCTATCCCCCTGCCCGACATCCAAGAAATAGAGCTCGAGATTCTCCACCTCGCCAACAAAAATCGCTTGCCAGATCAAAATATTCGCGGCTATCAAAACCAAGAACGCTAGATTAAGAGACTTAGAATTTTTGAACATAGGTTTATAATGCCGATTTCATAAGCAAGAAACGCGTTCGCTGGCCAGCTGATGAGCCAGGCAAGGCCGCCGGAAATCAGCGAAGCAAAGGCCATGAAAAAGCCGAGCGCCATCGTGATTGGGATGAATTCCAAGATCAAAACGTTGGCGAGAATGCCGAGCGGGGAGACAAAGCCGAAGTGGTAGATAAGAAGCGGCAGAACGGCGAGCTGGGCCGAGGTGGTGGTCATCAGATTTTTGCGCCAGCCGAGAACCCCCGCGTCTTTGCTAATTTTCAGCTTCTTTCTTAGCCAGGGCTCAAGGTATACGATTCCGATGAGCGCCGCGAACGAGAGCTGAAAGCCGATATCAAAGGCAAGAATGTTCGGGCTCGGCAAAACCATCAGCAAAGCCGCTGCGGCAACGGCGTTTCGGAAGTGATAGGGCCGTCTCACTTGATCGGCGACCAGCACCAGGCCGGCCATGATCGCCGCCCGCACCACCGATGCTTCGGCCCCGGTCATCACTACAAAGGCAAGAATGAAAGTCACCGTCAATGGAAACTTGAACCGCTTGGTCAGCCACCAGCCGCCCAATATCACCGCGAGCGCCCGGACAATGATGGAAATGTTGTAGCCCGAAAGAGCGACCAGGTGACTCGTGCCGCTTGCGCGAAGTTTTTCTTCAAATTCGTCGCTGAATTCGGAGGTGTCTCCAAGAGTCAGGCCGGCCATAAACGCCGCCTGTTCAAAGGGCAAAACTTTTTTGAAGCTCTCTTTGAAAAATCCCTTTATTTTGAAAAGTGCGGCCATGATCGGCGAGCCGCTGTCTTTGGAAATCAGTTCTATTTCCGGAAAGCTCACCAACCCGGCGACGCCCTCTTTTTTGAAATACCAGGCCCATTCTCCCTCTGGGCTTTTGATAACACCGCGTATTTTTATCTCGTCGCCGTATTCAAAACTTGGATATCGTGAGGTGACTATTTGGATACGTGTCCGGGCATTGCCCACTCGCAGCATTTGGCTGCTGATGCGCTGTTCGGCCTCGCGAATTATCCCTGTAAATTCCACTTTTTGGTCAAAGACAATCTCCCGCTTCAAGCTCAAGCTGTCGGAAAAGAAATAGAAGGCCGCGCCCAAGAACATCGAAAGACCCAGCGCCGCAAGAAGGCGCTTGTCAAAAATGAAAAGGGTCGCGCAAATGGCAACGATAGCCGCGGCGGCCGGGAAATACGGCGCGGTCAAGCCGCTCGTGACGCTCGCAATCAAAACTCCGGCAAGGAAAAAACAAGCGAGCCAGAAGAAAATGTCGTGGAGCTTCATAAATAAAAATCGGTGGTATTGTACCACCGATTTGGACATAGCTCTAGTTTTTTGGCCATCTGCCGATAACTTCCGGGCCATCATCAGTTTGCCATTCCTCCGGCACCTTGATCGGCCGCGGCGCGAAGATGCCGATGAAAAGCGCTACCGGAGCGATGAAGATGGTGTAGGGCCAGGCCATCGGCGGCGCTTTCAGAATGTAGAAGGCGTAAGGCAGGAGCAAGACCGGCAGAGTGGCGATGGTGCCAGCAATGACGGCTGCTTTCGTGCTCCAGATACGCTTTCCGTACATCACGGTCAGGCAGAGAAAGAACACATCGCCGTTGCCGAGCATCCGGCCGTTCCATTGAAGGCCGATGGGGGAACGGAAAGTGCTTCATGAACTCGCTCCGGAAAATCTGGATATACCAGTTGCCTATCGGAGCGGCGCCTCCGCCGCTGCCGCCCGCGCTCCCGCCTCCCGCGCCGATACCGCTTGTCAGCCACACTAGGCAGACGTCAATGACGGCAATCAGCGTGAAAATGGCGAGAAAGCCGGAACGCTTGAGACGTATCACGAATTCCATCGCTATCACGCAGGCGAGCGTCACCAGCATTAGGTTGCCAACCCAGAGCGGGTTGTAGAACATTTTCGCTGTGATCGCTAGAGCAAGTAAGAGGCTGAAGCCAACGTAGAGAAAGGCCCATCTCGCCGGATTTTTCTTTGTGAGATGCCTGATAATCGGCCTCAATTCGCCGAGAATGCCCACAAACAGCATTATCCCTAACAGCCAATGACCAACGCCTGCACCAGGCTAAGGCCAGGCGGCCTTTGCGGAGCGGCCATTTTCGTGAGCACATAGAAAAGCAGGATTGAGCCGACAAACATCGCGATGAACTTGAATACGAAGCTAACGCCCCACTGCTCTTTGGCCGGTTCTTTGAGGTGCCGAAACTTCGTGTAGTAGAAAAGCCCGAGCAGCCATGCGGCCGTTGCCATAGCGGCGATTGGTAGCACAAACCACCTCTTTCAAAAAGCTGCGGTCAGCTTACTACAAAATCACTCCCCCGCCAAGCAGGACGCCGCGCGCGTCATAAAACACCGCCGACTGGCCGGGGGCTACAAATTTCACCGGCTTTACAAATTTCAGAGTCAATTTCCCTTTATTCCAATATTCTTGAGAATATTGGAATTGAGCCGTGGCTTTCTCAAGCGGTTGGCGGTAGCGGACGCGGGCGAAGACGGTTTTCGGGATTTTTTTGGTGAACAAATTTACCGAAGTCAGCACAACTTCCTTTTTGTAAAGCGCTGGGTTGTCGGAACCTTCGGCGACGACAAGGGTGTTGGCTTTGACATCTTTTCCCGCGACATAGAGCGGCCGGGTGGTGCCGCCGACGCGAAGGCCGTGCCGCTGGCCGATGGTATAAAAATGCGCGCCGATGTGCTCGCCGAGTTCATTTCCGGCGATGTCCAAAATAGCCCCGACTCTAGGACGGATATATTTCTTCAAAAAATCCGACAACGTCACCTGCCCCAAAAAGCAGATGCCTTGCGAGTCCTTTTTCGCGGCGTTGTGCAAACCGAATTTAACGGCGAGCTTCCGCACCTGCGGCTTGGCGTAGTCGCCAACCGGAAATAGGCAACGCTTGAGCTGCGCCGGCTTGAGCGCCCAAAGGAAATAGGACTGATCCTTATTCAAATCTTTGGCAATCGCGAGCTTCCCGCCGCGCAGGCGGACATAATGCCCGGTCGCCACAAAATCCGCGCCAAGCGCCATCGCTTTTTCATAAAAAAGTCCGAATTTGATTTCTTTGTTGCACATCACGTCCGGGTTCGGAGTGATGCCTTTCTTGTAGCCGTCCACCAAATATTTGACCACCCGGTCTTTGTATTCCTTTTCATAGTCAAAGGCGTAGAAAGGGATGCCGAGGTGCTCGGCGGCGCGGCGGGCGTCTTCGGCGTCGCTTGCCGCGCAGCCGTCCACGTTAAAGCACTTCAAGTGCGCGCCGATAACATCATAACCCTGCTTTTTCAGCAATGCGGCAGCCACGGAGCTATCCACTCCGCCAGACATCGCCACAAAAACTTTGCCCTTCATCTTCATTGCGAATATATTTTACAACAAAAAATTGGGTGAGTCAAAACCTTGTGAAATTGCCTTAAAATCGGCTATACTCAAACCTATGTTAGCGTATAACGAACTCAAAAAAGGGACGATTTTCGTGATGGACGGCCAGCCGTACGAAGTGATGGAGTACGAGTTTTTGCGCATGCAACAGAGAAAGCCGGTGACGAAGTGTAAGGTCAAAAATCTGATCACTGGAAAGATCGTGGAACAGGCCTTCCACCAAAATGAGAGCTTTGAGGCAGCCGAAATTGTCAAAGAGGAGATCAAATACCTTTATAATAGCCGAGGTCAGTTTTGGTTCTGCGTTAAAGACGATCCGTCCAGACGTTTCTTTCTGACCGAAGATCAGGTCGGCGAGCCGGGGAAATTCATAAAAACCAACACGCTCGTGATCGCTTACAAATTCGGCGATAAGATTATCAACGTCAAACCTCCGATCAAATTGGATCTTAAAGTAACGGAGGCGCCGCCGGGATTCCGGGGCGACACCGCCACCGGTGGCTCCAAGCAGGCGACGCTGGAGACCGGCGCGGTCGTCAACGTTCCCCTCTTCGTCAACACCGGCGATATTATCCGGGTCAACACCGAAACCGGAGAGTACGTGGAGCGGATGGAGAAATCCAAAGAATAAAAAACCCGAGTGGCTACTCGGGTTTTTTATTCTTGTTCAGTGACTCCAGCAGCGCCTTTTTTAGCCCCTCCACATCTACCTTCTTCTTATCATCTTTTACTTTCTCCGGCTCCGGCGCTTTGGGTTTTAATTCTTTGAGAGACATCTTTGGGGGAGCAGGCGCGGCAGGCCCGCCTTGCTGAAGCCTAGAAGGCGCGGCGGGAGCCGGCCGCACGGGCCGTGGCTGCTCTTGTCTTCGCTCCGGAGGATGCGCCGGTCTTTCGTCGGTAATTCTTGGCCGATAGGATCTTTCCTCGCGAGGCGGGCCCAGCCTCGACTCGTCTCGGCGAGGCGGGTACATGGGCCGGATCGCTCTTGGCGCGTATTCGCCCGGGGCACGCCGCATATCGGTGTAAGGGCGCCGCGGCCGTTCCGCCACGTCTTCCGGCGGAGGCGTGGACCAAACACTGGCGATCTTTTCCTCCACTTCCTTGAGCGGCGTGGCGTAAATTTTCCGGGTCTGCTCGATTATTTCCTGAACATGATTTTGGGCCGGCCGCTGGATCGGCGGCATGCCTCGCGCGGAAAAAGGCCGGGACGAAACGCCATCGATCATTAATTTGAGATAAACATTGGCTTTGGTCAGATTGACCAGATCGGTTGCCATAAAATCCGGTTCAAATTCCTTTTCCAGAAACTCGGCGTCTTCGGCGCCAACCCGGAAAACGATCATCGTGCCGACGTTGCCGAAAACGGCATCCCGGACTCTGGTGTTCATTTCATGCACGAGCTGGCCGATATATTGGTGCGCCAAGATCAGGCAGAGGCGATATTTGCGGGCCTCGGAAAGGATGTTCGCGAAAGAATCGGTGGCAAAATTCTGGAACTCGTCCACATAGAGATAAAAGTCGTTACGCTCATTTTCCGGAGTATCCACGCGGGACATCGCCGCCAGTTGAAGCTTGGTGATGATCATCGCGCCCAGCAAAGCGGAGTTGTCCTCGCCGATCCTCCCTTTTGACAGGTTGAAGATCAGGATCTTTTTTTCATCCATAGCTTTCCGGAAATCCAAAGCCGAGCGGGGCTGGCCGAGAATGTGACGCACGAGCGGGTTGGAAACGAACTTACCGATTTTATTTTGAATGGCCGCCGTGGCCTCCGTTTCGAACTTCTGAGCGTAGCGGGCGAACTCATTGACCCAAAAAGACTTGATAACCGGGTCTTTTAGCTGGTCCACGACACCCTTGCGATAATCTTTGTCGGACATTAAGCGCATTACGTCCAGCACCGTGGCATCCGGAAACTCCAAAAGAGACAAAAGCGAGTTATTCAATATATATTCCATACGCGCCGACCAAACATCCGGCCAGATCTTCTTGAAAACACCCATCAGGCCGGAAGCGACCAGGTGCCTCATTTCAACGCTGATCTTTTCGATCGGATTAAAGGCGATGGGAAACTGGAGGTCGGCGGGGTTGAAATAGACGACATCTTTGACCCGCTCTTTGGGAATGAATTCCAGTATCTTCTCGGCGAATTCTCCATGTGGGTCAACCACGCCGACGCCATGTCCGTTCATGATGTCATTCACGACCATATTCTCCAGCAAAGTTGTCTTGCCCATGCCGGTTTTGCCGATAACGTAAACGTGCCGGCGGCGGTCGTCGGTCTTAATGCCAAAACGCTTGCTTTGGCCCCGGAAATTCACTTCGCCAAATAAATTGATTTCTTGGTTAGCCATTGTTATTCAACTGGCAAGCCGGCAGGCGGCTCACCCTTTTTCGCTCCCAGGCGGCGCAAAAGCGGCGCTTCAACGACCAGCGACGGGAAGTGATATATCGTAGCCAACTCCTCGGTGTTTAGAATGCAAGTTTTGTGCGGCCAGATCATCTTATGGTAATTCTCCCAGATGCGGCGCTTCTTGTACCAGAGCCGCCGGCTCTTGAACGCCTTGATATTGCCGCGAACCACAGTCAGCGATTCTATATTCGGCCGGAAGCTGTTGAGATTCTGGGTGGCAAACTGGTGGAAGGTGGACATAACGGCGGCCACATTCGAGCGGGTAAAGCTCTCCCGTTTGTCTATATAAACAAAGCGGATGTTGACGTCGAAGCCGAGCTTGGCGATCTTTTTTTCGATCGCTTCCACTACATCCCGTTCGCCTTGGGTCATCAGCATCAAAGGGTTCGGGCCCTCTTTCTTCTCTGCTGCCACTTCCCATTCGGGATGCTCAAGCGCCGCGGTAGTGAGGTTCTTGGCAAATTCGCCCAAGCCCCCAAGCAATCCTTTAGGCGCCGCCGGCTTTTTGCGCCCGATCAGTTTGTCGCGAAGCGCTTCGCCTTCCTTCTTCCATTCGTTGCCGGTCGGCCGGACAAACATCTGTATCCAGATCGCCTCATCGTTCTTAAGCTTGGACATCGCCTCGGTGATGGCCGCGATGGGATCCAGCCGCTTCTCCTCCTGGGCTTCCTCCCAAAAATCATAGGTTTGGACGGGGTAGGCGTTCTCCCGGACCAGATGGTAGTCGGTGCCGAAAATATCGTAGGTCTTGTTGGGCAAAGTCCGCGGGAACAGATCCATATAGTCAGGCGCTTCGTGAACCTCCGCGTCCGGATACTGGGCGTAGACGGCGGACTCCACCAAATTCCGGTAAATGTCCGGCGTGCGGACGTAAAAATGAACGCCGCCGGCAAAGCCGATCAGCTCAAAAGAGATCCAGTCCTCTCTGAGGTGTCCTTCAATGTATTTTTGGCGCAAAGTAAAGCCGAAAGAAAAAATACCGTAAACGGCGGCGAAGATCTGCTCCATCGCCTTGGGAGTTTTCTCGATGACCGCCGGGATTTTGATCTCCAAGAGCACCCAGTTGATGCTCCGGAGGTACTTGACATAGATGTGGTAGAGCCAGAAGTTCCAGAAAATGAACGCCATCGCCAGCGGAACGATCACCCACCAGCTGGCGAAAAACACCGCGATGGCGCTCGCGATGATTCCGTCTAAAACCCTGAAAAAAGTTTCAAAAATCACAACAATTACATTATATCAGCCGCCAGCCGTCAACCGCCAGCCGTTAGACGAGGGTGGTGTACCGGCCATCACCCAACCGCTTGAAGTTCTTGCGGTTCTGGAGGTTGATGAGCACGGTGTTCTCTTTGAAAAGACGCTCCCTGAGAACCAATTTGACGATCTCCGCCGCCTTGAGCGGGCCGCCTTTCTTCAAAAAGTGGCTGATGAGCTCGCGGGCGGTGCCCGGAATGACGCCGAACTCTTTGAGAGTGTAGGTGCCTTTTCCGACCAACACAAAATTATCGTCTTTGATCAGTTCGTTGTGAACGGTCGGGGCGTGGGAGCGCTTGCCGCGCAGCTCGGTGACTTTTTCGGCGATATCCGTGAAGTGCAGCGGCTGGCCCCCCTTTTTCAAAACGAGATAAGCCCAGTCCCGGGCGGTTTTGGGATTGATTTCCGGCCACTCGGCAAGGCCGAGGGCGCCGTAAACGTTCATCGCGATCTTCTTGGAAACCGAGGCGTAATTGCGGGCAATGCTTTCGCCCAAGCCAAAATTCCTGGCTGCCGCGGCAAAGCTGCCGACGAAGTTGGAGCGATCGGCGTTTTTGATGAGATGCGCCAAAAAGGACTCCGCCTTTTTCTTGTCGGCCTCGCTCAAATACCAGTAGGGATAAAAGTTCTTGGTGTCTTTGGATACGCTAAAGCGATCGGCGATCTCCAGCAAAAACTTCAGCCGGTTGGCCTGGGAAGCGCCGCCCAGCTCGTCGATCAGCAAATCCTCCCGCTTCACGCCGCCGGAGTTTTTCAAAGTCGCCGCAACCGTTTTGGTAAAATCGGCAAAATCAGGTTCGCCGGCCTTGCTCTTGGAGACCTTGAGCGCTATGGCTTCTATTTGGCGAACCCGCTCGCGGGTCAGGTCATACTTGCCGCCAAGCTCCGCCAGGGTCAGTGTTTCGCCACCGGTGAGTCCGTAGCGGCCCTCAATAATCTCTTTCTGACGAGGAGACAAACCGGCCAGGCAGGTTTTGATAAGATTGCTTATTTTGGAAACCTCGATCATGTGTCGCCTGTTATATTATCACACTTGACCTATTCATGTCAACAAGCCAAATCCGCTATTTCTTCCCCTTCCAGAGGGTCAAAAGCGGGCTGGCTACGAATATGGAGGAGTAGGTTCCCACCACGGTTCCAACCAGAATGATCAAAACAAAGTATTGGAGCGTCGCCGGACCCAGGAAAAGCAGGGCTACCAGGGTAAGCACCAGGGTCAAAGAGGTGTTGATGGAGCGGGCCATCGTCTGATTAACGCTGTCGTTAACCAGCTTGCTGAAGTCCAGATTCTCGATCCGGGCGCGACGCAGATTTTCGCGGATGCGGTCGAAGACCACGATCGTGTCGTGAACCGAAAAGCCCATAACTACCAGGATGGCAACAATAAAGTTGGTGTCCACTTCCGCGTTGAAAAGGCTGCCCAGAACGGCGTAAAGACCGGCGGGTATCAGGGCGTCGTGAAAAAGCGTCACGAGCGTAATGATGCCGTACTTCCAGGAGCTGACCGGCCGGGAAACTTTCCGGAAGGCGAAGGCGACATAAAGCGAAATGGTCAGCAGCACCAGCGCAAACGCCCAGACGGCTTTTTTGCGAAGGTCCTGCCCGACTACCGGCCCGATGTTTTGGAATTGCAGCTCTTCAACCTTGCCGAAATCTTTTTCCAGTTGCTGGAAAAGTTCCTGCCGCTCCTGTTCGCCGATCTCCGGAAGGCGGAGTAGAAACCTCCCCGCTTCCTGCGGCGTGATTACCGCGCCGGGGAAAAGCTCGCCGAGCTGTTCGCGCGCGGGGACTTTTTCCTGAAACTCAAGCTGCCAGGAAATGCCGCCGGAAAAATCGATGCCGAGCTTGAGACCGAAAACCGCGAGCGCGGCGATGCTGGCCGCCACCAGCAGGCCGGAGACCGTCAGAAAAATGTATTTGTTTTTTATGACTTGCATGGGGTTAGTTTATGTTGAGCTTGCCGAAACATTTTTAGTAAAGGTTCGCAAAATGACCCGGCTCACCGTAATGGCGCTGAACATGCTGACAATAACCCCGATGAAAAGGGTGAGTGCGAAACCCCGGACAAAGCTGGAGGTGAGGTAATAAAGGATCACCGAAGTGAGCATGGTGGTGATATTGGAATCGCGGATGGAAGGCCAAGCCCGCCGGAAACCTTCTTCAAGCGCGCCGACCCGGGAAGCGCCTTTGGCCTCCTCTTCTTTGGTCCGGGCGAATATCAAGATATTCGCGTCCACCGCCATGCCGATGGACAAAATAAAACCGGCAATACCGGCCAGCGTCATGGTAATGCCGAAAAGTTTGAATATCGAGAGGGTGAAAATAATGTAAAAAAGTAGGGCGAGCGAGGCCACCGTTCCGTTCCGGCGATAATAGAGGAACATGAACAAAACAATGGCGGCGGCGCCGACCGCGCCAGCAATGATCGCTTTTTTCAAAGAATCCAGCCCCAAACTGGCTCCCACGGTTTGCTGGCTGATCAAGAAGATCGGGGCGGGCAGGGCGCCGGCGTTGAACAAGCTCACAAGCCGGCGGGCTTCTCTCGCGTCAAACTGGCCGGTGATCTGAGCGTCGCCGCCGGAAATCGCTTCCTGCACGGTGGGCATGGAGATCAATTCGTCATCCAAGAATATCGCCACCGGCTTGCCGACATTTTTCGCGGTCAGCTCCTCAAAAAGCTTCGCGCCCTCATCGTTGAAGTTGATGAGAATGAGCAGTCGCCCGGTGTTCGGGTCACTGCCGATCTGAGCGCTTTGCAAGTACCGCCCGCTCAGCTTGGTGGGAATGAAGAAAATCCGGTTCTCTTCCGGCAGCTGCACGTTTTCTTGGCCCGGTATAGGGGGCGGCACCACCACCTCGCGGAAATCCAAAAGCGCGGTGCGGCCGATCTGTTTGATGGCCTCTTCCGTATCCTTAATGCCGGCCAGTTCCACGATTAGCTGGTAGGAATCGCCGACGCGGGCGGTGGTAACTCGCGGCTCGCTGACACCGAAAGCATTTACCCGGCGCTCCATCACATCGCGAAGGCCGCTTAAAACGGAGCCGCGGTCTTCTGCGCCTACATCCGCCATATCCACTTCGTAAACAAGGTAGCTGCCGCCGACGAGGTCCAGGCCCAACCGCCACGGCAAAACTTTATTACCGACCCATTGCGGAAAAACAAAGATACCGGCGACAACGGCCAACAACAATATCAGGAAAAGGAGAAAGCTGTTTTTACCGCGCGAGGGCATAGAATAGAAATGAATATAACTTATTTTTTTTGAACAGGCAAATATTTGCTTTACTAAGCGGCGCTTTTGTATTATTATCTAGACTTCTATAGAAGTCTTTTTGCCCCCATAGCTTAGTGGTAAAGCAGCTGCCTTTTAAGCAGTTGACCTAGGTTCGATTCCTAGTGGGGGCACACTGTCCCGTTCCAAAGCGGGGCTTTTTGTTTTATATTGATGAAAGCTTTTTGATATCGAGAGGTGACTAGTGAAAAAACTGATCATGTGTCCGCCGCACTATTTTGACGTGGTTTACGAACTGGAAACGAATTCCTGGATGGACACGGACAATCCTCCCGACAAGGCGCTCGCCGAACTGCAGTGGGCGCGGCTTTACTCGCGCTGTCTCGAGTTTGCCAAATTGGAGCTCGCGCCGGCCGCGCCGGGTTTGCCCGACATGACCTTTGTCGCCAACGCCGGTCTGCCCTACAAAAACATTTTCATCTGTAGCAACTTCTACCACGAGGAGCGGCGGCCGGAGGTGGAAGCGCATCTGGACTTTTTCAAGAAACGCTTTTTTGAGGAAAACATCTGGGTGCTCGGCTCCCGCGCCTATTTCGAGGGACAGGGAGACGCCGTCTGGCTCAGCGACAACCGGCTGCTGATCGGCTGCGGCATCCGCACCAACATCAACGGCATGCGCGAAGTGGAAACCATTCTCCGCAAGTATCAGCCCAAGGTAGAGGTGGTCGCGCTGGAAATGGCTTTCCAGAAGCAGTTCTATCACCTCGACACCTGCCTGCTCTGGCTGCCGGTCGTACGGACTTTCCTCATTTACGAACCGGCGTTCGAGCCATCCGCCATCCGGAAACTGGAAACGATGGGCCATATCCTCCGCGTTACCGAGGAAGAGGCCAAGGAGTTCGTCTGCAACAGCGTCGTCATTGACGAAGAGACGATCTTCATGCCCTGGGTGAACGACCGGCTCCGCAAGTTGCTTGTCCGGGACGGATACGGCAACATCATCACTTTCCCGATGTCGGAATTCAAGAAATCCGGCGGCGCGGTGAAGTGCCTGCTCCTGGAACACGACTATCCGATCTCTTAGCCACCCCCGGGTGGCTTTTTAATAGTTTTTTTGTAAATCTGAAAGAGATGCGCATCGCCGTGATCGGCCGAGCCCGCGAAGGGAAATCGGTCCTTAAATTTTTGAAACACCACCCCCGCTACCGCCGCGCCCGGATCGTTGTTCTCGACCAAAAAGACGGGCCCGATTATCTGGCGGGTTTAGCCGATTTTGATATTGCCTTCCGCTCCCCCGGCGTCCCCTACAATCTCCCGGCGATCCAGTCGGCGCTCCGGGCCGGCGTGAAGATCTCCAGCGCCACCAAACTTTTTTTTGACCTCTGCCGGGCTCCGATAATCGGCGTGACCGGAACCAAGGGCAAAGGCACCACTTCCACGCTGATTTATAAAATTTTGAAGGCCTCCGGCAAAAAAGTTTTGCTCGCCGGCAACATCGGCAAGTCGCCGCTGGAAATTATTCCTCAAATAACGCCCGGAACAACCGTGGTGCTGGAGCTTTCCAGCTTCCAGCTCTGGGATCTGGGCAAATCGCCCCGCGTGGCCATCATCACCGATATCTTTCCGGACCATATGGACGCCCACCGGGATATGAAGGAATATTGCGCCGCCAAAGCCAACATCGCCGTCCATCAGAAAAAATCCGACGCGGTTTTTTACTTCGCCGCCAACAAGCAAGCCACGACGATCGCGAAAAAAAGTCCGGCCCGCAAGATCGCGGTGGCCGCCCCGAATACGCTGGAGAAAAACAAAGTCCTCGCCGCGGCGGTGGCCAAATATCTGGGATGCCCGGAAAATGTCATCGCCCGGGTGGTGAAAAATTACCGGGGCATGGAGCACCGGCTGGAATTCGTTCGCCGGATAAATGGCGTCGGCTTTTATAACGACTCCGCCAGCACCAACCCGCAAACTACTGCCGCGGCCGTTTTGAGTTTATCCAAAGACTCATTGATTTTGATAGCGGGCGGCAAGGACAAAAATCTCGATTACCGCCCGCTCCGGCAGGCCCTAAAAAAATCACCGGCGCGAATGGTTATTTTAATGGGTGAAAACAAGGACAAAATGGAAAAGGCGCTCAAGGCTTCCGGGGTGCCGGTAAAAAAAGTGGCGGAGCTGGCCGTCGCGGTGCAACTCGCGTATAACCGCGCGCTGGCCGGACGTGTCCCGGCGGTGATTTTCTCGCCGGGAGCGGCCAGCTTTGACATGTTCCGGGATTACGCCGACCGGGGAAAACAATTTAAAAAACTGGTTAAGAAGCTTAAGTAAAAAGCGCCCGCGAATGGGCGCTTTTGCTATTTGCTGAAGAAGAACATCGCCGCGTTCCGGCCGGCGACTGGACCGTCCCAGCAATGGGAGTGATAAAGCGAAACGCCGAAATCCCGGCAGCAGGCCGTACAAGCGCTGTCCATCTCGATCCGCTCTTTGGGAATCCCAAGTTTCAGAAACTGGTCCTCGATCATCTGATAGAGATCAACCGATCGCTGGCCGGCCCGCGGCCCTCGCGTTGCCCGGCCGATTCTAATATCGAGCGTCGGGTCGTCGATTTCCGGACGGTTGGTTGCGCCGTAACAGCATGGGCCAATACCGTAACCGACGAACACCTGCGAGGTGCCGGTGGTAAATCCATGGTCTTCAAACAAGACCTGGATGATGCCGCGCTTGGCGCTGGCTGGCGCTTTTCTGTTCAGGCACGCCGGCGGCACCAGGCAGCTGAACCCGGCGTGCAGAACGGCGAGCTGCGGTTTGCTGGTATCCAGAACCGCAACCACCGGGCAGTCGGCGTTAAAGATCATCACCGGTTTGAAAGGACCGTCAACAATTCCGCCGTCCGCCGGCTGCTTGGTTCTGATGAACCAAGAACTGACCGGATCGGGGATGTCATCGTCTTTGCCTGACTCCACAATGCGGGTCGTAAAATCGCACCGCGGAGCGAAAATCTCCGGGAAAGGGTGCATCCGCTTCTTATTGGTGGAGATTAGCTGGATAAGGTCATCCAGCGGCTGGGAGGGATGGAAGTCCCCCCTCTCTTTGCCCCAAAGCACTCTGTGTAGCTGCACTATTCACTCCTTTTGGTCAAAGAACTTGGGTACAATATACATTGATTTTGGCGTCAAAACAAGATACAATACTCATAAATGCGGCCGTGGTGTAGCCTGGCTAACACGTCCCCCTGTCACGGGGAAGATCGCCGGTTCAAATCCGGTCGGCCGCGCAAAATAAAAAATACCCTTTCGGGTATTTTATTTGTAACGGATGACTCGGAAGATGTGCTTTACTTTACCGCATTCCAGCCAGTAAAAGACGCAGCTATGCTCGGAGCTTGCCTCCACCTTGCCACGCCCTTCGGTCGCGGTCAGAAGCTTTTTCATCCCTTCGGCCAGCGGCATCGTCCTGCCATCCAGTTCCGCGGCTGCTTTCCGGATCTTTTCCGGCAATGGAACGAGCGCACCCGCATGACCATGATGCGGGCCATGAAATGTGACTGTTCGCGATTCCACTAGGGCCTCCTTTATTTTTTCAGATCTTTCTCGATGTATTTGAGAATGGAGCTTTCCCGGACGCCGTACTTCTTGAAAGCCGCCACAAGAATGTTCTGGACATACAGGACATCGAACTTAGCCATCGCCTTCCGGACAAGAGCGTGGGTCGCCGGAGAAATCTCCAACTGCACCACTTTGCCGCCCAGGAGACAGAAAACCGTAACCGGCATAAGCCGTCCTTTCAAATGAACCAGGGATATTGTATCGGAAATCAGCCCGCTAGTCAAGCAATCCGAATTCCCGGAAGGATTTTTTATAGACGCGGAGCACCTGCAGAGCTTCGTCTTTATTGATAAGGAAATCCGGCTCCTGCGCCACTCGGTTTCTGGCGCGGTGGGCTTCCTGCAGTTCGGCAAGGTTGGAAACGGTCTCCGGAGTGAGTTGTTTGAATCGCTCGTCGGCCGACGGCGCCCGATATCCGCTTGCTTTAACAATTTCATCCAGCACGTTGTCCGCTTCCAAAATAGCCAGCTTCCAATTGGTCATGTCGTTCGTCTGCATCCGCCGGACGACGTGATTCCAGGCCTTTAACTGCCGGCGCCGGCCGACATCGCCGACGCTGAAAAAGTCCATGCCTTTTTCGATCTTCGTATTCAACCAGCTGCTCTTGGCAATGCAATAAATGGCCAGCCAGAGCATAATGCCCGAAAAAATGGCGGCGAAGACGTAGAGCGTCGGCAGGGCTGGCTCAAGATATTGACCGACAAAGCTTCTCACTTCAAAGAAGTAATCAACCGTGGTTTTTATGATCTTTTCAAAAGTGTTCATTTTTTAGCCGACTGCCTTTTCGTAATACTGTCCGACACCCAAAATGTCGGTTTCCCGCCAGGGTTTGCCAATGAGTTGGAAGCCGACTGGCAGTCCTGCTTTAACTTTGGCTGGAATGGAGACCGCCGGCAAGCCGGCAAGGTTGGCCGGGATGGTAAAGATGTCGGAAAGATACATGGAAAGCGGGTCACTGGTCTTTTCTCCGATCTTGAAAGCCGGCGTCGGGGCAACCGGCGTCAAAATAATATCCACATCTTTGAAAGCCGAGTCAAAATCGTTTTTGATAAGACGCCGCACTTTCTGGGCCTTGGCGTAATAAGCGTCGTAATACCCGGAGGAGAGCACAAAAGTTCCCAAAATAACGCGCCGTTTCGTCTCCGCGCCGAAGCCGTGGCTTTTATTCTTCTTGTAAAGCTCCAACAAATTGCCGGATTTATTCCGATGCCCGTAGCGGATGCCGTCAAACCGGGCCAAGTTGGAGCTCACCTCGGCCGGCATGATGATGTAGTAGCAGGAGAGGGCGTATTGGGTGTGGGGCAAACTGATTTCTTTGAACTTTACACCCAAACTTTTCAGTGTCTCGATTGCCTCTTCCACCGATTTGACGACGGCCGGATCCACGCCTCCGATAAAGTACTCGTTGGGTAAACCGATGGTCATTTTCTTGATGTCTTCCAATTTCGGATTCCAAAGCGCGTCGCTCCGACCCCCAAGTCGGAGTCCGACTGAGGTCGGACCGTCACTAGTCGTGGCATCAAATTGGTCTTTGCCGGCAAGTGTTTTGAATAAAATGGCGGCATCTTCAACGGTTTTGGCAAAGGGCCCGATCTGGTCCAAGCTGGAAGCCATGGCGATCAATCCGTGCCGCGACACCGCGCCATAAGTGGGTTTCAAACCAACCACGCCGCAGAAGCTGGCGGGTTGCCTGATGGAGCCGCCGGTATCCGAACCGAGCGCCGCCACCGCCATGCCAGATGCAACCGCGGCCGCCGAGCCGCCGGAAGAACCGCCGGGAACCCGCTCTTGGTCATGTGGATTTTTGGTTAACTGGAATGCCGAATTTTCCGTGGAAGAGCCCATTGCGAATTCGTCGAGGTTGGTCTTGCCTAAGAAAACCGCCCCAGCGGTTTTGAGTTTCGTGATAACCGTCGCGTCGTAGGCGGCTTTGTAGTTCTCCAAAATCTTGGAAGCGGCGGTCGCCTGTTGCCCGGCGATCAGGATATTGTCTTTGATGGCGAGCGGCACTCCGGCAAGAATTCCCGGCTCCTCGCCCCGCGCCACCGCTAGATCCGCCTGCTCCGCCTGCTTCAACGCGTCGTCCTTTCCCAAACTCAAGTAGGCGCCGATCTCCTTATCCTTGTCGTTGATATAGGAATAAAATCCCTCGGCAATTTCCAGAGCCGTGAATTCTTTTTTCATCAGCCCGTCGTGGAATTTTTTTATTGTCAGGTCGTGGAGATGCCGCATTTATTGATGAAAGACGGGCGGTATCTTCAAATGATGCTCGTCTTTTTCCGGAAACTGCGCCACGGCCAAATCGGGGCTCAGGCTGTTCCTGGTAGCCCCATCTTCCCGGAAAACGTTTTTAAGTTCGGTACCGCCGGTCATTGGCTGCACATTTTCAGTGTTCAAAGATTGCAGTTCCTGAAAATGGTCAAGGATCTTGGCAAGCTCGCCGAGAAATTTTTCTTCCTCCTTTTCCGTCAATTCCAAGCGCGCCAGATCAGCCAAGTGCTTGATTGACTTTTGATTGATCTCGGACATTTGAAATAATTCTAACAAAAAGCCCCGTTTTATTGAACGGGGCTAGTTTCTACGATAATGAAGGAGCCAGTGGTATCCGTAGTCCTCGGGGTCGCCCTTCACTTGGCTGCCGGCTGTGATCGCGGCCCCGGGATTGGCTTTCTTCCACTGAGCGAGCGCGAGCGTCATCTCTTTTAGATGATCTTCGGCCCGAGCCCAGGTTTTTGAGGGAAAAACCAGGAGCGTCCCGACGCCGTCGTCAAAAATCTCCGGCGGCTTGCGGGGCTCGGGCGGCTGCTCGACCGCCGGCGGAAGAGAGCTCGGCTCCGGCTGATTCCGCCCGATTTCGTTGACCAGCCACCACATCACCATCACCCCGAAGGAAATCCAGAGGATATGAGAAAACTTCAGCCCGCCCTCGCCGGCCGGGTTTTTCGGCTTCCGCTTGAGGTCGTCCGGATCGTGGTGCCAACCGTTCACTTTCCACCTCGCAAATTGCTTCATTCAGTTTAAAAAACCCCCGACGTATTGTCGAGGGTTTGGGAAATCACTTCGCGAAAGAAGGTGAGCTCCAGTCGGGATGGCCCTTATTGATCAGGCCCATTCCGAGCTCGAGCACTTCGAACTTCAGCGGCGCAGGACGGAGCGCTCTGAAGGCGTCTTCCTGCCAGGTCCTGATCCCGGCTTCGGCTTTGGCAAGTTGCACCGTTGTCAGCGATCCGCCTTCGAACCGCTTACGGATTTCGAGGATCTTCTCCTCGGCTTGCTTCCGGATTTCCTCTTCCTTCTTTGGATCGACGGGCGCTCCCGCTTCGGTCTTCAGCTCTCTGATGCGCCGGGATAGGTGCGGGCTCCGCTCGCCGTCGTAGACGGAACCGGCAGCATCAAGCCCCGACTCGCCGCTCAAGATCTTGGGATTCTGAGCGAAGATCGCCAGGACCTCGGCAGTGGTTGCCGGCATACGATTGCCGCGCTTCAGCTGCTCCCGCGCTTTGGCGACGGTTAAGCCGCGCGTCGTTTTGCCCGGCTCCAAACCGTAACGCCAATAGAGCTTCTCGGCAGACACAGCGGCTAGATTCGAGTGTTTCTCGAAGTCGAAACTCTCGACTACCGCCACTTCAAGAAGCTCGCACTGCTTGGCAATCGGGACGAAGTCCTCGTTGACTACCAGCAGGGCGTCGGCCGAATTCGGCGCCGATGCAAGAGCCGAGAATTCCTCGGCCGTCAGCTTCGCCGCTTCATGAAACTTGAGTTCGACGAGTCGCTTCACCTGTGTGTCGCAAGCCGCGAGAACTGCCGGATCTGCGGCCGATGCCTCCTTTTGGGAGGCGGCCGGCGCAACCTTCGGTGCCAGCGGCTGTGGTTTCGGGGCGACGCTTTCCTGACGCACCGGCGCCTCACTCTTCCCAGCGCTTCCGGCGTCGTAGCTCGAGCGGACTTCGTCCGCAGTCAGCGGATCATTGTAAACCCGCAGCTCGTCAATGAGGCCATCGAAGAAACAGTCGATGGTTTTGCTGTTCACCTGACGTGCTCCGATGATCATGTTGCTGCTCGAATCCGGGGTCGCGAAGCCCACTGCCTTGGCCGTCGCCTTAACGGGCAGGGCCTCGCCATCGACAAAGAGCTTGGGGATGTTTGTCACGGAACGCGATTCGTACACAACGGCTACATGGTGCCAACGGCCCAGCTTGATGCTTGAGACCGGCGTCACCCACGCTGCCAGGCCACCGCTGAAATGGCGGACGAAAGCAAGATCTTGATATTGCCCGCCTCGCACCGCGAAGTTGAAGCCGTTCAGATTCTGGCCGATCTGCTTGGAAACGATCCGGCCGACAGGCACGGAGTTTTTCGCGGCCGCCGGCCCTTTCCCGTAACTGTTGAGGAAAATCCAGGCCTCGATGGTCAACACCCGAATGTCGTCGAGGTTGCCCCCGAATCCGGCATTCACGTAGTCATCCACGCCATCGAAGCTGAATGCTTCACCGACGCGGCCGGCGGCAAAACTGACGCCGTTCATCGCGGCTCCGTGATTCTCGCCAATGCTGTCATTGGCGTTCCCTTCGCCTTTCCACCAGCCGACGAGACCGCCATTCGGCACCGCGACCTGCGGCTTTGCCGGAAGCGGCTGCGCCTTGGGATTCTCCTGGAGCTTAACCGCCGGCGCCACGGGCGCCGGCTGAGCGGGCTTCGGAGCGACAGGCGCCAGAACCGGCTTCGCAGCCGGAGCAACCGGCGCCGTCCTCGGCGCAGCCATCTTTTCCGACTGCGCGCGCTCGCTTACGGCAAGGTCGGCGATATCCGCCGCAACCCTGTCCGCGATTTTGACCAGGGCAATGACGCCGTAACCGAAAACCAGCACGACCATGATCACCGCAACAGCGGCAATCCGCTTGAACCGATCCATCGCACCACTCCTTAAAAAGGAAACCTACGATATAAAAAGGAACTGGCAATATACTATGATAATTCGCCTATTTAGTCAATAGCCGGACGAATTCTTTCTCGTTGAGCACTTTCACGCCAATCTTCTGGGCTTTATCAAGTTTGGAACCCGGCTCGGCGCCGGCAACGACAAAACTGGTTTTTTTGGAAACGGTTTCGCTCACCTCTCCGCCCAACGAGCGGATCTTCTCTTTGGCGTCGTCCCGCGATATGGTCTCCAAGCTGCCGGTCAAAACAAAAGTCATGCCTTTTAGTTTCTGGCTCTTTGGCTTGAGGTCGCCTGAATCCAAAACTACGCCGGCTTTATCCAGTTTATTTATAAGTTCGCGGTAGCGGGATTCTTTGAAATAATCATAGATGCTCCGCCCTACCGCCGGGCCGATATCCGGAATTTTCTGAAGCTCCTCTAGCGACATCCTTTCAAAAATCTTTAAAACCTCTTTGGGTGATTTGAGTTTCCCGTCCATAGCCAGAGCTTTTTGGGCGAGGAGGCGCGCGGTCTCCTCGCCGACGTGCAGGATACCAAGGGCGGCGATGAAGCGGTCGAGGCGGATCCGCTTGCGGGCGTTTACTTCTTTCACGATGTTCTCCGCCGATTTTTCACCGAAACGCTCAAGCGCCGCGATGTCCCCTTTTTGCAAAGTGAAAATATCGGCGGCGTCGCTGATCAGACCCTCGTCCAAGAACCGGTCCAGGATTTTCGGACCAAGACCGTCCATCTCAAAAGCGGCGGCGAAGTGGTACAAAAATTCGCGGTGCCGCGCTCCGCAATTTTTGTTGCTGCATTTGTAAGCCGCTCCATCTTTAATAACCTTGGAGCCGTCCACCGGACAGGTTTTGGGCATGTGAAATTCTTTTTCCTTGCCGGTCCGGAGTTCTTTTAGAACTTTGTTGACTTGCGGGATCACGTCACCGGCGCGGCTAACGATCACCGTGTCGCCGATCTTTATTCCGAGCCGCTGGATTTCGTCGTAGTTGTGAAGCGTAGCGTGAGTGATGGTGACGCCGCCAACCTGCACCGGCCTGAGGATCGCGACGGGCGTGAGCGCTCCGGTGCGGCCGACTTGGACCTGGATATCTTCAACTATAGTGGTTGCTTCTTTAGGAGAAAATTTGTAAGCGCTGGCGGCGCGGGGCGCTTTGCCGATGACGCCGGCGGTCTCAAAAGTTTTATTGTCGTTCAAAATAATCACCACTCCGTCAATTTCATAAGGAATTTTGTCGCGGCCTTTCAGTGTGTCTTGGTGGAACTTGAAAACTCCTTCGAGCGCGCTGACTCTATTGTTGTTGGGGTTGGTCGTAAACCCCCACTCGCGCAGCAGCTTGTGCTCTTCTTCGTGGGTTTTTTGCCCGATGTCGGTAACGATCGCGTACTGAAAAGAATTGAGCTTGCGCGCGGCGGTGATCTTGGGGTCCAGCTGGCGGATGGAGCCAGCGGCAAGGTTACGCGGGTTGGCATAGGTCTTTTCGCCTTTTTTCTCCAACTCCTTGTTTATGCGTTCAAATTCTTTTTTGTTGAGATACACTTCGCCCCGCACTACCAAGTGTTTGGGCGGCTTGCCCTCAAGTTTCAGCGGAATCGCTTCCACGGTCTTGAGGTTCTGGGTGATATCTTCGCCCACCAGGCCATCGCCGCGCGTGGACCCTCGGAAAAAGAGGCCGTTTTCGTAAATAAGCTCGATGGCGAGGCCATCTATTTTGTGCTCGCAATAAAACTCTGGCTTGATCGCGCGGCCAAGATAATTCTCCAACCGTTTGACCCAGTCATTCATATCCCCTTCCGAAAAGGCGTCGTTGAGCGACAGCATCGGCTTTTCGTGGCGGACTTTGGCAAATTCTTTGAGTGGCTTCCCGGCCACCCGTTGGGTCGGCGATTCGGGCGTGATCAGTTCCGGAAATTGCTGCTCCAGATCAAAAAGTTCTTTTTTAAGCGAATCCAGCGCCTCGTCGGAGATAAGCGATCTGTTCAAAACGTGGTAGGCGTAGCGGTAGCGGTCAATTTCCTTGCGCAGTTTTTCTATACGCTCCTTCGCCTCGGCTTTGGTAAGTTCTTTTGCCATTAGGGTAATTATAAAACA
>Ga0247727_10003145_pt1 | contig 36870 bp, 36 predicted proteins | sample WisWelCaveWW1625_FD_202498 | JGI IMG/M metagenome (GOLD analysis project Ga0247727, IMG submission 202498) | Biofilm microbial communities from Wishing Well Cave, Virginia, United States - WW16-25 | ecosystem: Environmental > Aquatic > Deep subsurface > Groundwater > Cave microbial mat | place...
AATTTTGGTATATGTCCGTTCGATTGGCCGCCCATGAGTTTCTTATCCACATGATTCGCATTTTCGAAATCCAACCATTGGCTTGATAGCCGAGAATATTGTCCGTAGGCGACCGTTGTACGCGAATCCCCGTATGGTGGGGAAGTGATGATGAAATCAAAACCGGATTTGAACAGTTTCCTTGGAATACCCTCAACTGTGTTAAAATCTTTGATTGAAACGGAAGCCTTATGAGGAGCGTTCTTCAATGCGGAGAGATACGCAAGCATTCCTTTGCGATTCCGCGAGAGCTTGTTTTCCATGATGCCATAGACATCAGGATCGAACGAGTTCATCTGTTTCTCGGTCATGCGGAACAACTTGAACTCATCATTACGGGTGAGCGAGGACTCCCTCACAGTTTCACTGAATGCCACCTTGAAGAAGTCTCGGACATCTTTGTTGTCAATATCCCAGATGTATTCTTTCAGACGTGCAAGTACCCTAATAACTTCCGGGAAAAACCAGAATTCGATGTGGGGAAAAACAGGAATAGGAATGAGAGAAGCCCCGTCGGCAAAACGCCCTTTGAAGGCAAAATCAAAGAAATCCTTTAGATATGAATCAAGAGTTTGTTGAGGAATGGGAGTGGTTTTGACTTTGGCGATGAGCCGAGCAAGCGGATTAAGGTCGGTTCCGACGGCGTCAATCCCCCTGAGCTGTGCCTCAACAAGTGAAGTTCCAGTACCGCAGTACGGATCGAAGAGTTTCTTTGCAGACGACCCGAAGATTTCAAGGAGCTTTGCTGGAATTTGAGGGATCATTCGGGCGGGATAATCGTGGAAACAATGGGTCAACGCCCTTGTATCTTCTCCACGAAAATCCCAGTCGATTTGCTCGTGATGTTGAGTTGTGCGCGTATGCCTACCCGTAAGTTTGGTTGAGGTCTTGAATCATCCGAGAGAAATTTCGAACTCGTTCGCCCCACTTGCCCCGTTTGGTAATATACACAAAATCGAAGAAACGCAACATACCCTGTTACTGCGGATTTGTAATTTCTTCATAGAAGTTTGTTGTGATTAGACCTATCTTGAAATTCACCTGCGCTTGGTAGGATAATTCGTACTTGGTTTTTATCGACTGGCAATCGATCGCCGCGGCAATGTCCATGAGAAGTTTCCATTTGTAGGTCTGCCCGACTCGTTCACGCAAGGATGTCTTCATCGAGTACATGATGACGGGTTTTTCTAAAGTCTTGGATTTACTGTAAATCAGAAGGTCGATATCCGGTTTCTGAACATCATCGCCTACTTTGATGGTTGCGTATTCATTGACGATGCGATGTCGTTTTGGCTTCAACGTGATCACGATATCTTTGGAGAGATAGTCCGTCTGCTGGTGCCTTACGAGTGCGTATGCAACAAGTCCTTGAAACGCATTTCCAGCAACCGTCTTGCTTGCTTGATCGAAATCGTTGATTGTCCCTTTATCGATTCGTGCTTGGATAATCTTGCCAACGTCCTGTATGCTTCCCTGCATAATGTCGGTTAGATAATCCATCGCATCGGTGAGTCCGACTTCTTGTGCCTTCTTTTCGAACTTCCGTTTAAGTGGATCAAAGTAGTAGCGACTCTCGATTTCTTTGACTAAGCCGTTCAAGTGTGCTATGTGTTTATTGATGATCTATATTAAACTAGGAGCCGAAAACGATCGTCGTCCAGTGAACTTTTCAGATTAGTCTATTACGATGGGTTTCTTGTTATGCGTTTACAAACAATTCGAAACACCGATGACCTTTCGGCCATCGGTGTTTACAGTCATCCATTACTTCTTAGTTCCGTAAGGCGACTGATTAGTGGGCTTCAAGCTTATATTGTGCTTGCTTGCCTTGGTTCTTACAGAGGCTTCAGTTCGACCAAGTTTCAGACCAATAACACGCGTCGGCGTGTTTTGTCTGGCAAATTGGCGAAGCTGTCTAACTCGAAACTGTGTCCAAGTTTTGCCAGTGTTTCTATTGTATTTTGGCATATGTCTCAGCTCCTTTCCAAAATATTCTGTAACAACAGAATCGACGCACCACCGATTTCTGCCCGTGATTTACATTTCTGGTAATATCTCTTCTGTATCCATTCTGCGAACAATTACTTCGTCGGAGACGTAGAATTTCTTGGCAATCTTGGGTGAAACAAGCTCTTTGAGGACCGTTATCTCCAGATCAGGCACAAGGTTTCTGGCTTTTTGGATCTCATTCTGTAGATCTTTTAGCGACCTTACAAGTTGCTCGCGAGGAACCAGGACTCTTCCCGCAAATTCTCTGGCTTGATATTCTGCTCTACCCCAAATGGCTTCGGGGAAAGTCCGTTGCATTTCTTTCCATTCTTCCGCACTTGAGATGCGCAACTTTTTTATCACTTCAGCATGGAGCACAAAGTGTCCTATCTCGTGAGCAACGGAGAAACGTATTCGCACTTCCGGGATATCGGGATCATAGACGATTTCCTTGAGATCGCCTGAAAGATACGCCTCGGTATCGGCCTGAGAGCGAAGGTTGGGTACGGTAATCATCAACAAGTCAAGGTTTCGTTCTGCAATAAATTCAATGTCAACAGGAATTTTGTTTCCCCAATGCTTCTCTCGGAATTCATCGGCTCGCTTACGAATTTCTTCATTCCTGAGGAAAGGTATCTGAATATCCGAAAAATCTATCGGCAAACTCTATCTCCGTTTCAAGAGGTCGGTGAGTTTGTCGAGTTCCTCTTCAGACGGTTTTTCCCCTCTAACAGTTCTAAAAAACACCGGCAATGCTGATACCGCATCTTCATCTTCAAAGACATCGTCCGGGATTTTTTGCTGAGAGATCGCGGCAAGGTCAAAGAATTTGAACCAGTCCGGACTTCCTTTTTTCAGTTTCAGAAGTTTTGCCACGTTTTCAAGGAAATCCCGGTTGTCGGGTGCGGCTAAAATTCCTCTCTCGACTTTGCTCCAGTTGCTGGGATCCGTCCCGGCTCGTTTGCAGAACTCTCTGAGACCTAGCTCAGCTTCGAGACGCTTCATCCGAACAAACTCGCCAAATGTCATCGTGATTTTCTCCTTTCTGTGAATGTGGTAACAAATATACCACACCAAAGGGAAAATGTCAAGTTCTTTAAAACAAACCGGCGCACTATCCACCGTATCACTCGTGGGTTGTACGCCGATTTACTGAAACTAACAGCTTTATGCTTTACAGCACTTTCCTGCTTTATTTCAATTCACGTTTTCCTACTTCACGAGCAACCGCTTGTTTCTCCATCCGCCGAAAAGCGGCGAGATGTCGCCCCGCCTTGCGGGATCAGGAACAACCTGAAGTTTCTCCACAGTTCACACACTTATAGCAACTCCCGCTTCGCACCATAATACTGCCGCAGTCGTGGCACGAAGGCGCGTCGGATTGCGTCTGGAAGACTTGCTTCTCGGTCCGCGTCATTGCATTGTCTGCTTCAAAGGAGGACATCGCGGTGTGTACCTTGGCAACGTGCGTTGCCTCAGTCGGAGGAGGAGCCCCGTTGCCGTTGTGGCTGTCGATGTTCGCCGGCTGCTCCTCGGCGGGAAGGAACTTCTTCCCAAGCCATCGGAAAATGTAGTCGCAGATCGACTTGGCAATCGGGATGTTTTTGTTATTGGTGAAGCCGCTCGGCTCGAACCTCATGTGGCTGAATTTTTCCACAAGCACTCTCAACGGTACGCCATACTGCAGCGCCATCGAGACGGATGTCGCAAACGCATCCATCAATCCGGAGATCGTCGAGCCTTCCTTCGACATGGTGATGAAAAGCTCTCCCGGCTGGTTGTCCTCGTACAACCCGACCGTGATGTAACCCTCGTGTCCCGCAATGGAAAACTTGTGCGTAAGTGCCTGGCGCTCGTCGGGGAGCCGCCGGCGCACCGCTTTTTGCTTGGCTGCGCCAGACAGCTGGTCGAGGCTCGTGCTGAGCGGCTGAGTCCGCTTGCAACCATCGCGGTAGATTGCGATGGCCTTGAGGCCGAGCCGCCACGCTTCGATATAGGTGTTGGCTATGTCCTCGGGCGTGACATCATTCGGCATGTTGACCGTCTTGGAGATCGCACCGGAGATGTACGGCTGCACCGCCGACATCATCATCACATGTCCCATATGATGGATGGAGCGTTTGCCGTTCGCAGGTGTGAAGGCACAGTCGAAGACAGGTAAGTGCGCTTCTTTGAGATGCGGCGCTCCCTCTATCGTATCGTTCTTATCAATATAGGCAATAATGTGCTCGATTTGTTCCTCGTCGTAGCCGAGCTTCTTGAGGGCTTCGGGAACGGTGTTATTGACGATCTTCAGCAAGCCGCCGCCGACGAGCTTTTTGTATTTCACCAGGGCGATATCCGGCTCAACACCTGTCGTGTCGCAATCCATCATGAAGCCAATCGTTCCTGTAGGAGCGAGGACCGTGGCTTGTGAGTTGCGGAAACCGTACTCGCGCCCGGTAGCGTAGGCATCGTCCCAAACCTTCCGCGCTGCTGTGAGGAGGTCGCTCGGAACGAGCTTATCCTTGATACTGTCTGCCGCCAGGCCGTGCATTTTCATGACGCGAAGCATCGGTTCGCGATTCCTGGCAAAGCCCGAGAAGGGACCCATTTCCCTTGCGATAAGGGCAGACTGCTTGTAGGCCTGGCCGCACATCAGCGCCGTGACTGCTGCCGCATAGGCGCGGCCTTCTTCGCCATCGTAGGGGATACCGCGCGCCATCAGCACCGCACCGAGATTCGCATAGCCGAGCCCGAGGGGGCGGTAATCGTAGCTATTCTGCTCGATGGCTTTCGTCGGGTAGCTGGCGTTACCAACGATAATTTCCTGCGCCGTTATCGCGATGCTCACGGCGTGGCAGAATTTGGTGACGTCGAACTCGCCATCCGGTGTACGGAACTTCATGAGGTTGAGCGACGCGAGGTTGCAGGCGCTGTCATCGAGAAACATGTACTCGCTGCAAGGATTTGATGCGTTGATGGGAGCCGTGTTCGGACACGTATGCCAGTTGTTGACCGTCGTGTGGAATTGCATCCCCGGATCGCCGCAGACCCACGCCGCCTCTGCAATCTGCTTCATCAGATCGCGAGCTTTGTACGTGTCCACGGTTCGGCCATCCAGGACCGCTTTGGTTGTCCACGTTCTGTCTTCGATCAGTGTTCGCATGAACTCATCGGTCGCGCGGACGGAGTGGTTGGCATTCTGATATGCGATAGAATCATATGCGCCGCCGGGGGCATTGAATCCGCCGTCATACCCGGCATCAATCAGCGTCCAGGCTTTTTTCTCTTCATCAGCTTTGCAATTGATGAAATCGACGATGTCGGGATGGTCGGTATTGAGAATCACCATCTTCGCTGCGCGACGAGTCTTCCCGCCAGACTTGATGACGCCTGCGAAAGCATCGTAGCCCTTCATAAATGATACCGGTCCCGATGCTGTCCCTCCGCCTGCGAGACTTTCTTTCGAGGAGCGAAGCGTTGAGAGATTCGAGCCGGTCCCCGAACCCCATTTAAAGAGCATGCCTTCCGTCTTCGCAAGTGTAAGAATCGACTCCATCGTGTCCTGCACAGAGTTAATAAAGCATGCCGAACACTGCGGTTTCTCTTCGATCCCGCAGTTGAACCAGACCGGGCTGTTGAACGAAACGTATTGGTTGACCAGCAGGTAGGTGAGCTCGTCGTAGAACACTTCGGCGTCATCCTCCGATGCAAAGTAGCCGCCGCGTTTGCCCCACTCGGTGATGGTGCGGGAGACGCGGTTGACAAGCTGCTTCACGCTGTTCTCGCGTCCCGGCGTTCCGATCTTGCCGTGGAAGTATTTTGATGCGACCACATTTGTTGCGGTGATCGACCACGACTTCGGCACTTCGACGTCTTCCTGCTCGAAAATCGTTTCAGCTTTTTCGTTGGAGATTGTCGCGGTGCGTTTTTCCCATTCGAACGTTTGAAACGGATGGACACCCCCGGCCGTGTTGTGTCGCTGCATCTTTAACCCCGTCTTGCCTATTGCCCGCCGGGCAGGCGTAGGTTGACTGTTCAGCGACTCGCCCTGCTTCCACATCTCAGTGGAAGGTGTTTCATTCTTAGCCATTCGTATCTCCCAGGGAATATGGTATGGGACCAAAAAGCCTTATTTTCGCAGGGTTTGCTGGTACCCTCAATATTGCACTCCAGAAGCGAGAAAAAGGCTTTTCAGCCTTTCTGGAGGAGTTTCCAATTCTGGATTGGGTCAGAATATATAGACTTAAAGAGAATTAGTCAAGTGAAAAATGAAAAAAAATTCTGAACGAAAGATTTTACTTGACAAACTACAAAATACCCCTCCCAATCATGGGGCAATCTGCAATTGTCACATATCACCAGAAGCGTGAAAATGACTGCAGGTCGTTCGGGCCGTTATGGGGCGACAAAAATGTCGCTATCCAATATAACAAATCTTCTTGCAATTTGGCGGGGGTAAGTTTATTTTAGCTGGGCACCGATATCGGAATCCTCTCGTACTCATGCTTATGTAACTTTTCTTGCTGAAGCGAAAAGTCCATGCCGCTGGCCGTCGAGTTTACGACAATTACCGAAATGTTCGACAGACTTTCGGAAAGATTCTCTTCCGGGCGCCGGCCTGTACTGATGTACAAGGTGGAGGGGAAGTACAAAGGTATTTCATACGCAGAGCTGCGTGGGACGGTGATCGATTTTTGCTGCGCGCTGCATCTCCTCGGAGTCGAGCGCGGCGACAACATCGGGATGATATCAGAAAACAGACCGGAGTGGGTCATCGCCGATCAGGCGATCGTTTCGCTGGGGGCGGTGACGGTTCCTCTCTATCCGACACTTTCCGCAAAACAAATTGAGTACATCTTCACGAATGCGGGTGCTCGCTTTGCAGTTGTTTCGAATCAGTTTCAATTCACTAAAGTCTTGAAGATCTTCGATGAGGTCAAGACTCTCGAGAAGGTGATAGTAATGTCGGAGAAAGGAGTGACGTTTGATGACAGGGTATTGAGTTTCGCCGGCCTCATGAAGCGGGGGGCGGAATTCGCGAAATCACACCCGGATTTCTACTCCGAATCGATCAAGCGCGTGAGACCCGATGACCTGCTTACCATCATCTATACCTCGGGCACGACGGGCGATCCAAAAGGGGTGGTACTGACACACGCAAACCTCGTATCAAATATGGGCGCTGCTGCACAAGTCTTGCCATTCGACCACAACGATGTCTTTCTCTCGTTTCTGCCGTTGTGCCATTCCTTTGAAAAAATGGCCGGCTACCTCACTGCGATGGCCTGCGGTTCCACAATTGCCTTTGCGGAAAGCATCGAAACCGTTCGAGACAATCTGTTGGAAGTCAGACCCACGGTTATGACTGCGGTTCCACGATTTTTTGAGCGCCTGCATGATAGAATTCGCAAGCAAGTCGATAGCTGTTCACCTTTACGACGGAAGATTTTTTCCTGGGCCGTGAACGTGGGGCATCGTTATGCAAAGGCAGCGAAAGCAGAATCTGTCCCTCTTCCCTTAGCAGCTCAGTACAGAATAGCCGCGGCGTTGGTATTTCAGAAGTTGAAACAGAGAACGGGGGGGAGGATTCGGTATATGGTTTCGGGAGGTGCAGCTCTGGGACGTGAATTAGGAGAATTCTTTGAAGCCGTAGGTATCCAGGTGATCGAAGGATACGGGATGACGGAGTCCTCGCCTGTCATTTCGGTCAACCGACTGGACGATTACAAATTCGGAACCGTGGGGAAGCCTATTCCCGGCGTTGAGGTGAAAATTGCCGACGACGGGGAGATCCTCACGCGTGGACCTCACGTGATGAAGGGATATTGGAATGACAAACGGGCCACGCAAGAAGCCATTGATAATCATGGCTGGCTGCACACGGGAGACATCGGGATGTTCGATGCAGAGGGGTACCTTGTCATCACCGACCGGAAAAAACATTTGTTTGTCACCACCGGCGGCAAGAACATCGCGCCGCAGCCCTTGGAAAACCTGTTCCAGCAGAGCAAGTACATCGACCAGTTTGTGCTGATCGGCGATCGGAGACAGTTTCTCAGCGCATTGATTGTGCCCGATTTTGAAGCAGTCAAGGATTATGCCGACAAGAACAACATTGCATATAGCAATGAAGAGGATCTTGTGAGGCAACCGGAGATTCACAGGCTTATGGAATTGGATATCCAGTCGCTCCAAAGAGATCTTGCCAGTTACGAACGCGTGCGGAAATTTGTCCTTCTTGACAAACCCTTTACGATAGAGAAGGGCGAGATCACACCCACGCTGAAGGTGAAACGTAAGGTCGTTGAGGAACAGTATCGACATCTGATCGAGAACATGTACGGGAGCATCGTCTGAACGCAAGCAGAGTCCTGAATTTTCTCCGGATGTTTATTTTTGCTGGTCCCCCTTCCTGTGTGCGTGCGAACCGAAATCGACTGCGGGGCTTGGTTACTTCGGAGTCTATCGCGCCACAGTGGGGGCACGAGCAAAGAATTAACAAGTATGATACCAGGCGGCATACCTGAACCCACGATAGTTTTCTCTCTTCGTTATTCTTTTTAGATTCCACATTGTGAAAGCGGCCCGACTCACACGGACACGATCAATCGGAAAAAGTCCTCTCGTAATGCAGGAAATCCCGATCCCGCAGGCCGGAGAAAGTGAAATTCTCGTTCGCATCAAGTCGTGTGGCATTTGTCATACCGATCTCCATGTGATCGAGGGGGAGCTGCCGGTGAAGAAAATGCCGCTAACTCCGGGCCACCAGATTGTTGGAGTCGTTGAGCATGTCGGCAATCGTGTGACCAAGCGCAGCGTCGGAGATCGGGTGGGAGTGGCGTGGCTCTATTCAACGTGCGCCGGATGTCAATTCTGCAAACGCGGGGAAGAGAATCTCTGTGACAACGCGAAGTTTACGGGCTATCATGTCGATGGTGGCTATGCAGAGTACATCGCCGCGAGTTCGGAGTTTGCATATCCAGTCCCACCGATGTTTTCAGATGAGCAGGCGGCGCCGCTGCTCTGTGCGGGCATCATCGGCTACCGTGCACTACGCCTGAGCGATCTCAAGCGTGGAGAGCGGCTCGGGTTGTTCGGATTCGGTGCTTCGGCACACATCGTAGCTCAGGTCGCGCGGTACTGGGGGTGCGAAGTGTTCGCCTTCTCACGCAGCGAGCGTCATCGAAAGCACGCCGAAAGCCTTGGTGCAGTGTGGACTGGATTGCCTGACGTAACTCCTCCGTCTTTACTCGATAGAGCGATCAGTTTTGCTCCAGCCGGCGATCTGATTCCAAAGGCACTGCGCGTTCTCCGAAAGGGTGGAACACTTGCGCTTGCCGGCATTCATATGTCACCAATCTCCGAGTTTGAATATGCGCTTATCTATGATGAGCGGACCGTTCGCAGTGTGGCCAACAGTACACGGCAGGACGGAATCGAGTTCTTGAAGATTGCTGCGGAGATTCCCGTGAATACTGAAGTTGAGGTTTTTCCACTTGAAGAAGCGAACAAGGCTCTGCAGTCGCTCAAGGCAAGCAAGATCCGCGGGGCGGCAGTGCTGAAGGTGTCCGGGTAGCTGTTTGGCGCTGAGCCCGATTCAACTCCTGGTTTTCGTTCAAGGATTTCCTCTTTCGCTCAATCTCGGTAGCTTCGCTCGAATTGGCTGATACTCTCCTCCTATGTTGCTGCGCTGCGAATGTTTCCAATTCGTGGTTAGTGGATTAGCAACGTCGGTAGCAGAAAGCGAACATGGGCATGAAGAACCCGAAGATTTCTAATAACCATCCGCTCTTAAAAGGCCAGGTATGAGAGCATTAAGATGATTGACCTGCATCGAGTTCCGAAGCGGCAATTCCTCCGCCTCGCTACACCACGACACGATTGGCGAATGAAGCATTCAAAAACAGGCTACAACGCAAAGATTTAGTCGGCTTCTTTTCGTTCGATGAAATCTCTCCCCACCTCGCTAAATGCTTGCATTTCATAGCATTCCGAGATGTCATGATTCGAGAGGCGAATCGGAATAAGTAGAAATCTCCAATAAACTCGGGGCTTCCTGCATTTTTTTGTTGACATTTAACCAAGAAGCCTTATATTTGGTGGAAATTTAAGCAGGGTTTGAATTTCCAATCGAGTAGAGGGATCGTCTTTAATAAAGGTTCAACTAATTACATTATCCTACAACCAATCCTAAGGGTTTAGTTATGGGAAAATCAATGTCCAAAAGCCAGATTGCTGCCCACATAGCCGGCAGGTTCGAACTCAAGAAGAAGACCGCTGTCGAAATTCTTGAGGAGATCGCTCAACTGGCATATCGCGAAGCCAAGAACTCCTTTACTCTTCCGGGTATAGGAAAACTTGTGCTTGTGGATCGGAAAGCCCGTATCGGAAGAAATCCCGCAACCGGCGAGCAGATTCAAATCCCTGCCAAGACCGTCGTCAAGTTCCGTGTTGCCAAGGTTGCGAAGGAGGCTGTGCTCGGAGCCAAGTAAGGGGGCTCTTCCTCCGTTGTGACACATGACAGCCCTTCCCGTGCGGGAACGCGGATGGGCTGTCTTGGGGGATTGGTTTTGAAGAACCGCGAGCTTAAGGTTTCACTCACGTGAAGAGGCCCTGCTCAGGTCCGAGTGTGGCGCATCGGCTCTGCGACCTCGCGGCAATCACGTAGAACCTCACCAAAGTAACAATGATATTCTCCCACCCGGCGGCATTATCCAGTGTTTGACTTTCGCTCCATTTTTGTCTACATTTTTCCCGAAATGAATCGTTTTCAAACGGAATCGCCCATCTCATGATTCAAAATTACGTGCCGATTGGCATCATGATCGTTCTCGGGATTGCGTTCGGGGTCGTGATGTCTAAGGCAAGCGAATGGTTTGGCCCGAAGAACCCGCACAGCGAAAAGCTCAGCACGTACGAAAGTGGGATGGAGCCTGTCGGGACGGCTCGCGAGCGTTTTTCCGTAAAGTTTTATATGGTCGCCGTACTTTTCATAATCTTTGACGTAGAAGTTGTGTTTCTCTATCCGTGGGCGGTGAACTTCAGGGAATTGGGAGTTTTTGGTTTTGCGGCGATGGCAGTTTTCATAGTGACACTTCTTCTGGGCTTTGCCTATGTTTGGAGGAAAGGCGCGCTGGAGTGGGATTAGACGTATTTGCGGAATGCGAAACGGGGCTTGTGCCAGCCTGCTCACCCGCCTGCCTCATTACATTCTCCGAGGCGGCCGCGGAATGATGGGAACGGATTACTAGAATGGGATTTCAAGGAGTTAAGGAAGGATTCATCACCTCAAGGCTCGATGAAATGGTGAACTGGGCGCGGAGGAACTCTCTCTGGCCCATGCCTATGGGCATTTCGTGCTGTGCGATTGAGATGATGTCGTTTGCGGGTCCACGATTCGATGTGTCTCGGTTTGGCTCCGAGGTTTTCCGTTTCTCCCCGCGTCAAAGCGACCTGATGATTGTTGCCGGTACGGTCACCTACAAGATGGCGAAAGTCGTTCGCAAGATTTACGACCAGATGCCGGACCCGAAATGGGTCATGGCGATGGGGGCGTGTGCCTCATCGGGTGGGATGTATCGTTCCTATCCAGTTGTTCAGGGAATTGATCTGTTCGTTCCCGTCGATATGTACGTTGCGGGTTGCCCGCCGCGGCCGGATGCTGTGCTCAAAGGGCTGATGGAAATCCAGAAAAAAATCGCGCGGGGCGAGCCCCCCGGGCAAAAAGTCTCCTATATCGACGAAGGCGTTAGCGTTGAAAGACAGGGTTCTCGAAAAGCTTTCGAAGAAGTTTAAGACCTCCATCCTCGCTGTAGAAGAATTCGCGGCCAATCCCAAGCTCTACGCGACCGATCTCGTCGTTACTGTAAAGAAATCCGACCTGATCTCCATCTGCGAGTTTCTGTGCAGCGACGCCGAGCTGCGGTTTGATTCGCTGCGCGATTTGATGGGCATCGATCAGTATCTTCCCGAGGATCGATACGAAGTCGTCTACAATATTTACTCTCTCCGGAACAACTTCCGCCTGTTCCTCAAGGTGAAAGTCGATGAACATGATTTGAAAGTCCCAACCGTCGTGGGCATATGGCCTGCTGCAAACTGGCTGGAACGGGAGGCATACGACATGTACGGGTTGGTTTTTGAGGGCCATCCTGACCTTCGGAGAATCTACATGCCGGAGGAGTTTGAATATTTTCCACTCCGCAAAGAATTCCCCCTGATGGGCATACCGGGTTCTCTTCCCCTTCCGAAGAAATAATGAGCCTTTCTGCGCGAAGCCAGGGTTCCCCCGACAAGATTCTGAAGGCGCTCGAAGACCAGGACACCACGCTGACGTTCGAAGATGCCCTTGAGAACGAAATGGTTCTCAACATGGGACCTCAGCATCCCGCGACGCACGGCGTGTTAAGACTTCTGATTCGGCTCGATGGGGAAACTATTCTCGGATGCGTTCCCGATCTAGGGTATCTGCATCGTGGGTATGAGAAGCTTGCCGAGAACATGAACTACCACGAGTACATTACGCACACGGACCGGCTGGACTATCTTTCGCCCCTGGCAAACAACGTCGCGTACGTGCTCGCCGTGGAAAAACTTTGCGGCATCGAAGCACCTCCACGTGCGCAGTACATTCGCGTTATCTGTGCCGAACTGGCGCGTCTCGCGTCGCACCTCGTCTGGATGGGCACCATGGCGATGGACGTCGGCGCATTGACCGTGCTTCTGTGGGGATTCCGTGAACGGGAGAAAATTCAAGACATCTGGGACATCCTGACCGGTGTGCGGTTTACGACGAGCTTTACGCGGGTCGGCGGGATTGCCCACGATATGACCGATGAAGCAGTTGCAGCAACGAAAGCGTTCATCGATCAACTTCCCGATAAACTTGAGGAGGTGGAGAAGCTGCTCCTGAGGAACCGCATTTTCATCCGGCGCTGCGAGGGAGTGGGGTGCGTTTCCAGAGAGCAGGCAATTGCGATGGGAATGACGGGACCAATTTTACGCGCCTCGGGCGTCGACCATGATTTGAGGCGCGATCAGCCATACCTTGTGTACAGAGAGCTCGACTTTGAAATCCCCGTCCATCCTGACGGTGACTCTCTCGCTCGTTTTTATGTGCGAATGGAAGAAATGAAGGAAAGTGTGAGAATCATCCGCCAGGCCCTTGAGAAATTGCCTTCCGGACCGGTAAGGGCAAACGATCCCAAGAGAGTTCTCCCGTTGAAGGAGCGTGTATACTCTAAGATGGAGGAGCTGATAAACGATTTCATGCTTATCAACTTCGGCATCAACCCCCCTGCGGGGGAATGCTACCACGCAATAGAAGGATCGAAGGGCGAGCTTGGCTTCTATATCGTCAGCAGGGGGGAGGGGCGTCCGTGGCGGTTGAAGATCCGTGCACCTTCGTTTTGCAATCTTCAGGCGTTGCCCATTATGCTGAAGGGAGGAATGGTTTCGGATGTCGTTGCGGTCATCGGTAGTGTTGACCCCGTGATGGGGGAAGCCGATAAATGAATGCGGATTGCGAAATTTGTTGATCGATACATTCAGATATGTTTTCAGAAGAAAACATCAAGAAGATTGAAGACCTCAAGAAGCGCTACCCTACCACCACAGCGTTGACGCTTCCTGTTCTCTGGATGGCACAGGACCAGTTTGGCTGGATATCGGCTGAGGTAATGAAGTACGTCGCAGAACTCCTGGCCGTGCCCGTGGGTCACGTCTTGGGTGTTGTCACATTCTACACGATGTTCAACAGGAAACCGATCGGCAGGTACCATATGCAGGTTTGCACGAATGTTTCGTGCCAGCTTCGCGGGGCCGAAAAAGTGCTCGATCATGTTTGCGACCGGCTGGGTGTTCGCGTCGGCGAGACGACGAAGGACAGACGGTTCACAGTGAGCGAGGTTGAATGTCTTGGCTCGTGCGGAACTGCACCGATGATGCAGCTGAACGATGAATATCATGAGAATCTTTCGCCGGAAAGCCTCGACCGACTGATCAACGATCTCTCCAGAGGGTAACAATGTCTGAAGCTGCTGAGAAACTGATTCTTCCCCACATACCCGATCTTCACCGCATCGAGGTCTACGAGCAACACGGCGGCTACTCGGCGCTTCGCAAGGCGTTGGGGATGAAACCGGAGGAAGTTGTGGATGAGGTGAAGAAATCGAACCTGCGCGGTCGGGGAGGGGCGTGCTTTCCCACGGGATTAAAGTGGACCTTCATGCCGAAACAGACGACCAAACAGAAATATCTGTGTGCTAACGGTGACGAAAGCGAGCCGGGCACTTTTAAAGACCGGCAGATTTTTGAGTCTAATCCCCATCTGTTCATTGAGGGATCGCTGATCGCCGCATACGCGATGGGAATCAACATTACCTACGTCTATGTTCGCGGAGAGTATTTGAAATGGATTAAGATTCTTCAAGGCGCGATTGATGAAGCATATCGGAAGGGATACATCGGGCAACATGTTTTTGGGACGACGTTCAGCACTGAGATGTATATTCACAGAGGCGCGGGCGCGTACATCTGTGGAGAAGAATCCGCTCTCATGAATTCCATCGAGGGCTACCGCGGCTACCCGCGCGTGAGGCCTCCTTTTCCAGCACAGTTCGGCTTGTGGGGGTCCCCGACCACGATAAACAATATCGAAACACTTGCCAACGTTCCGATCATTATCGATCGAGGATGGGAGTGGTACTCGAAAATAGGTGCACCGAAACATCCCGGTCCGCTGCTCTACGGTGTGAGCGGACATGTGAACAGGCCCGGCGTGTACGAACTACCCACGGGGGTTCTGCTCACCGATTTGATCTACGAGTTTGCAGGGGGGATTTCTGGGAACAAGAAGATCAAAGCTGTCATTCCCGGGGGTTCATCCACGATGTGGCTGCGGGGTGAGGAAATCGAAGGCGTGAGAATGGATGCCGACTCGTTAAAGGTAGCGGGATCCGCGATTGGCACCGGCGGTGTCATGGTCATGGACGAGGAGACCGATATTCTCAGGGTTCTCGCCCGCATCACCCGCTTTTATCATCACGAATCCTGCGGACAATGCACACCATGCAGGGAGGGATGCGGCTGGATGGAGAACATCCTCAACCGTTTTGTCGCAGGCGAGGGAACGCTTGCGGATGTCGATCTGCTGCTTGATGTTGCGAACAACATCGAAGGCAACACGATTTGTGCTCTTGGTGATGCCGCCGCGTGGCCGGTGCAGAGCGTGATCAAGAAATTCCGTGACGAGTTTGAGCGGCGCGCTAAGAGAGGTCCCTCACCGAAAAAACCTGTTCACCCACCGCACGTGGGGGCGCTCCAGCCTTAGTTATTCTGAGCATTTTCAAGTATCCACCGTCTGATACCGCGGATCTGATTATCGGTAAGAGGTGATCGATTGAGCGGCATTCGAGCAAAGCCGGGGCGCCCTTCTATGCGCCAAACGAGCGGACTGTCATCGGGCCGCCCCGCGAGGACGACCATTGTGCTCCCATAGATTAGATGGCCATAACTTTCGAGACTGAAACCTCGCTGAGTAAACGTATCAGAGCCATGGCACAATGTAAAAGCGCACGTTTGAGCGAAGAGCGGCTGAACATGACTGCTGTAGCTCACACCGGAGTCCGGGAAAACGATACTACTACCTCCTCCGCCCCCGGAGACAGTGTCTTCACATGACCAGAGGGCGAGCCCAAGAAGAATAACGCTCAGAGAAAGAAGGATTATTTTCTTTTTCACTACTCTGTCTACTTCGATAGTTGTTTCCTTACGTCGACAATTCTCCCTTCAATACCAGAGGAGATTGTCTGGGTGTCTCGGACAGCTTGGATGAGGACGTCACGGTCGAGAATGCCGGTGTCTTCAAGATGCACCGCCGCATCCTCGATGCCGAGGAAATCATAGAGGTGCCCGGATACATAATTATTCGTGCTTATCGAATACAAGGTGGAGTCAATCAGCGGTTTTCCGGACACTTCGATGGATAGAAGTGTCTGTCCCTCTGGTTTTGATGAGTCGTATACGTACTTGAGACCCGAGACTTGTAGAAATTCTCGTGCCTTGATTCCCGCTTGCCGTTCCACCATTCTTCTCAGTACATCACCTTTAACGGCAAACTTGACCAAAGTGTTCCCGAAAGGATTCATTTCCCAGACGTCGCGAACTTTGATGGGACCTGCGTCAAGGTTTCTTCGTATGCCTGCGGAATTCTGGAAAGCTATGTCCGTGTTCGTCGCCCGTCGCATCACATCACACTGCCAGTTGCCGATATTACTCTCTTTTTTTTGATTCGGGCTGCGATCCCACGGTGTTGTGAGCGTTCCGATGACTTCATCGAACGTGGAGTCTACCAACGACTCTAATTCCGCAACCTTTGCTGCTGCCGCAGGATCCGGGGTTACCCCATCCACCCGTGTTTCAATCAATTGTTCCTCATAGCTGATGACCGAATCACCGCCGAGATCCACCACAAGATCTAGTTTCCCGAGGTACCTGCCTCGAGATCCAGCCTGAACAATAATTGTTCCTTTTTTTTTGACTGGAGAAAAGAGAGCCGTATGTGAATGACCACCCACGATGATGTCAACATCGTCGCGTCGTGCCGCAAGCGCGGTGTCACTCTCAAACCCCATGTGGCTCAACAGGATGATAATGTCAGGTTGATGCTTCAGCTGGAGTTCGTGAATCGCATCGTCGAGCGCGCGGTCGACCGGTCGCAGTGAGAGACCGAGCAGGTTTTTCTTTATTGTGAGAAGCTGAAGGTCAGGCGCTGTGAGCCCAATAATGCCGAGTTTTGCTCCTCCTACGGAAACCACGGTGTATGCCGGCACCAGTGTTGCAGAAGCTGAGTCATCAAGAACATTGGCGCAAACAATCGAGTAGGGGGCGCGACTGATGTTGCGGCGCAGGCTGTCGATGCCATAATCAAACTCATGATTGCCGAGCGTTACCGCGTCTGGCGAGATAATCCTCATCAGCTCGATTTGCGACCGCCCGGCGGTAATACTCGAGATAGGCGTTCCCTGAAAATCATCGCCTGCGTTCAATACGGCCACGCTCTTCCGATCCCGCCTGAGGCTGTCGATATAGCCGAGGAGTGTCGCGGTCCCTCCGACGTGGTAGCTCGTATCAGTCCCCGTTACGGTTTTTTTCGTCACCCTGAAAGGGATGTTCTGGGCATGGAAATCGTTCCAGTGCAAAATCGAGACTGCGGAGGTTGCGGGGTATTCGCGGGTCTGGCGCGATGCAGAACAACCGGAGAGGAGTAGAGCGGCACAGAGTACGTAACGTTTCATTGACCGTAAACATACTGAAAAATAGCCTGAATCTCAAGGAATAGGCGGATTTGACTCTCACACTCGGATTTGGTAACTACTCCTCCACCATGAGAGGTTCCCGTCGTCATCGTACGGTTGTATTTGCCCTTGATTGCGTCCTGCTCGTCCTCTGTGCGCTGGGCGGCTACCACTACGTCCAGAAAGCGGGGATAGGAATGAAATTCGCCGAGCACAATGGAAGAGTCTATTGCCTCAAGGTACTTAATCCGGTCTATGATCCGTATATGCGTCCGGGGGAAGTACTCCGCAGCGTGGGCGGCATTGAGGTGCACAGTGTAGAAGAAATAGAGTTCCTTCTCGATGCTCGCCGAATTGGAGAAACTCTAGAAGTTGAGATCGATGGCCCGAATGGCTTGCGCACCGAAACTCTCCCTGTGTCGCCCTATTATGGCCCTCACTATGTCCTCATCGCTTCGATGGTAAGTGGATTGTTCTTCTTGATCGGAATTGTGGTCTATGCCAGGCGTCCCGCCGACACCGCTGCAATCCTATTCCATTGGGGAGTCCTTGCTGCCGCGGCGATGATCATGACAACCTGGGGTCGCTATACGATCGAGCCCGCGGGTCTTGGGTATGCGCTGCGCGCTGTTTTCTTCTTTGCGTATTCTTCAGTGCCTACGGTCTTTTTTCATTTTACATGCGTCTTCCCGCGAAACAAATATCCTGGCGCGAGGAAATTCATCGGCCTTCTCTACGCTGCTGGTCTGGTACTTGCCGGATGGACGACCTGGACATTTGTGGAAGCCGCAAGTACGGGTTCGGTTGTCGGCGCCAACACCTTTTTGAAAGGATTCAACATCACCCGGTGGTTTTTCAACGTTTTGGTGATTTCAAGTTTGCTCAACTTTGTTCATTCCTACCGCACCGCGCTCGAAGAATATGAACGGAAGAGGCTTCGCTGGGTATTGTGGGGTCTCATGATCGGACTTCCACCGTTCGTCGGATTGTGGGTGATCCCTCAAATCCTGTTCTCCTTCGGGCTGGTGCCGGAGGAAGTTGTCCTCGTTCTTTCCGCAGTCATCCCCATCACGTTCGGTATTTCGATCATCAAATATCGTTTGATGGATATCGATCTCATACTGAATCGGAGCGTTGTGTATGGTCTGGTGATGGGGATGCTCGTAGGGATTTACGCGGCGATAGTCGGCGTTGCGGCAATTGTTGTGACGAGTCTGACTGACGAATTTTCGTTTATTATCTCAGCCACTGCTGCAATCGTTGTTGCCCTTCTGTTCGAGCCGGCCCGCATACGCGTCCAGCGGTTTGTTGACCGACGGTTCTTTCGGGTGCAGTACGATTTTCGCGAAGCCCAGCGTAATCTTCTTGACGAGGTCAAGCACTGTCTTGACGTGCGGCAGTTAGCGCAATTGATTGTGAGCAGAATAGATGAACTTTTCCTGGTGGAACGAATCGGATTCTTTACGATGAGTGAGCCCGGCGGTCGGCTTCAGCTATTAGCGCACAAGAATTATGAAATCCTGGAGAAGCACGGCGTTCGATTCGAATCAGAAAAACTGAAGGCTCGGTTGTCGATGCCCGTGGCGTTGCATGATAGGATCGAGCCGGGGACTCCATTCGAATCTGCTGATACCAGCGTGTTTCGTCGTTGGGGTATGGCGCTTGTTATTACCGTCCTTTCAGAGGAGGGCAAAATCCTGGGGTTTCTGGTCTTAGGAGAAAAAAAATCTGGTGTGCGATTCACCATGGAAGACATCGACCTGCTCAACACGGTCTCTGCACAAGCCGGATTGGCAATCGAGCGGATTACCCTTCAGCAAAGATTGCTCCTTGAGCACGCTGAGGCCCGGCGACTTGAGGATCTCAGTCGGCTCAAGTCCTTTTTTGTCTCAAGTGTGTCCCACGATTTGAAGACCCCCCTCACATCCATCAAAATGTTCGCCGAACTTCTTCTCTCTGGCAAGAAATTGAAGTCGAAAGGGGCGCGCGAGTATCTGGAAATCATCGAAGGAGAAAGCGATCGGCTCACCCGGCTTATCAATAATGTGCTGGACTTTGCAAAAATCGAACAAGGAGTGAAGGAGTACCATTTTTCGGAATTGAAGTTGAACGCAACGGTCCGCAGCGTCCTGCGCTCTTTGCAGTACCAGTTCAAGATGGAACAGTGCACCGTCCATGCAAAGCTGAGGAAAAGAGAACTCACCGTTCGCGCGGATGTCGATGCCGTCACCGAGGCACTTATCAATCTTTTTTCGAACGCGCTCAAATATTCGCCGAAGAGGAAGCAGATCACCGTTACGACGTTTCATCAGGACGGTTTTGCAGCAGTCAAGGTCGATGACAAAGGGGTCGGCGTACCTCGTGACGATCTCAAAAGCATTTTTGAGCCGTTCTTCCGCGCAAAACAAGGGATGACGCAGCAGGTCGGCGGCACCGGCCTGGGTTTAGCTCTTGTCAGGCATATGGTTGAGGCGCATGGCGGGAAGATCGATGTCAAAAGCACTCCCGGCAAGGGAAGTTCGTTCACCCTTCTGTTTCCGATGAAGTCGACTGTGTAGAAACAAGGAGCAACCATGAAGCGTATTCTCGTTATTGAAGATGATCCCGCAATCGTGAAAGGACTTGTTGCAAGCCTTGAGGAGGAACACTATGAAGTCGTAACGGCGATGGATGGACAGCACGGCTATCAGCTCGGGAAAAAAGAGAATATCGATCTGATTATTCTCGACGTCATGCTTCCGGAGAAGGACGGCCAGGAAGTGTGTCGCGACCTGCGAAAGGATGGGGTCAATACGCCAATCCTCATGCTGACGAGCAAAAAGGAAGAGATGGACAAAGTGTTGGGGTTGGAACTGGGGGCGGACGATTACGTTACGAAGCCGTTCAGCATTCGCGAGCTGCACGCTCGGATTAAAGCTCTCCTCAGGCGGAAAGCAGAATTGAAAAAAGACATCGACGAGTCTTCGTTTGGCAACGTACACGCCGATTTCAAAAAACAGGAAGCCTCAAAGAAAGGGAAGTCTCTAAAGCTCTCTGCTATGGAATTCAAGATTTTGAAATACTTTCTTCGGCATGAAAGTGAAGTAGTGGCGCGGGAGATGCTGCTGGATGATGTCTGGGGGTACGAAGAATTTCCCACGACGCGAACAGTCGATAATTATATTCTTTCCCTCCGCAAGAAGATTGAAGATAATCCCGCCAAACCCAAGCATTTTCTCACAGTCCACACGGCGGGATATAAGTTTGTGAAGTGACCTGCTGGTTGGCGAGGTTTCTGATTTTTTGCATGCGTAGATTCCTTTGTTTTCTCTACCCTTGGTATAGACGGAAAAAGTGCGTCTGTCACGTATGCAATTTATGGGTATATAGATAACCTGTTAACTAGCGAGCGATTAGCGGAACGAAAATATATATCATTATTGCAGTCATGAAGTAGGTCCCTCACGCATATAGTTACCAAGAAAAATTAATGTTTTCACAATTGACTTTTATTGATCTTATCATTAATTTGGACTGACCCCCGAAGACTGGACAGTCGGTTAGGCTACATTGCGTAGATGATACAACGCTTCGAACTCATCCGGAGAACGGTAGCCGAGCGATGAGTGAAGACGTTTGATGTTGTAAATGGTTTCAATGAACGCCCCGATGTTCTCCCGTGCCTCGGCTTCGATAGCGTATTCGTTCAGATAGACTTCTTCGACTTTGAGTGTTTTGATGAAACTTTCCATCGTTGCGTTGTCATACGGATTGCCTCTGCGGCTCATGCTGATCGCAATGCCGTGCTGCTGCAATATCGCAACATATTCGTGCGAGGCATACTGAACCCCCCTTGATCGGAGTGATGAATCAATCCGGGCTCAACGCTGCGCGACTGCAGCGCCACCTGCAAGGCTTCAACGACCAACTCAGCGTTCAGCGACGCCGACAGTGCCCAGCCGATCACTTTGCGGCTAAACAGGTCCAGGATTACGGCCAGATAGACAAACCCACGCAGCAAGCGCACGTAGGTGATATCAGCCGCCCAGAGCTGATTCGGACGTTGGATTACCATCTCCTTGATCAGGTTCGGATACACAGGCAAGCTATGGTTCGAGTTCGTCGTCCGCACAAAGCGCTGTTTCTTTCGTCGTTGCAGGTGATGCTTCTGCATCAGCTGCTGCACCCGTTTCCTGTTCACCACAACCCCGCGCCGGTGCAGTTCCTCCGTCACCCGACGATACCCATACCCCGGAAGCTCCAGCAAGATCGCCTGCATCTGTTTGACCAACGCGAGTTCCTGTTCATCCGTTCCTTCGTGCCCAGAACTCTTCCCCCAAGCGTAATAGGCACTCGGACTGACTCTGGCAATGCGGCACCGCTGCCGCACCGAGAGACTGCCCTCGTCCCGTATCAGCCGATAGATCATTTCACGACTCTGCCGTTCGTCTTTGCCAGCTGCTTGTCTAAGGCAATGAGTTTTTTTAAAAACTCGTTCTCCATTGTCAACTGGCCAATCTTCCGCTCCAACGCAGCAATCTTGGCTTCCTCGCGATACATCTGGCCGTGCCCCTGGAAGGCATTCTCACCGTACTTCTCAAACAACTCCCGCCATTTGCGTACCAAGTTCGGATGGACCTCGTATCGCCGGGAAGCTTCTGCTAAGGACAGACCCGGGATATGACCCCCTTGCACCGGACAGAAAGAAAGGGTATGATTCAGCTCTTCGGACTTCCTCTTAGGACGGCTGTTCAAAACAATCAATCATACACACACCAAGGAGGTATGTCATGACGATAGCGTTACGATCATTCTCGTTGCTGTTGTTCCTGGCGACGTTTGCATTTTTTGCAGCGAAGGACTTTGACACGGAGGCCGGGAATTTGAAACGTGCGCTCAAAGGACCGGAGCTGGAGCAACGGTATTTCAAACAATGGCATTACCCGTATGGAAACGTCCTCCCTCCCGAGATAACTCAACGGATGTGGGAGGAAGTGCAGAACACGCCTTCCGAGAATGACCTCGGAATCAGCCTTGTAACCTCATGGACGTCCCTTGGCCCGTTTGGTATGAACGTCCCCGGGGGTGCAAAGTATAGCGGAAGAATTCTCGACATCGAGGTTGACGGTACGCCAAGCATAAGGCTTGCCGCTGCGAGCGGTGGCTTGTGGGGGTTCGTTCTGGTTTTCCCTGTCGATTTTACTACGACGCTTTCAAGTCTGGCAATTGGGACATTTGATTCTGATCCAACGAACGAACAAGTTATCTTTGTTGGAACAGGAGAGCCACGCCAGCGTGGCGGCACGGGGATGTGGAGGACGACGAATCGGGGGGGCACATGGACCCCAGTTTCTCTTTCACCCACTCCGAGTGGGTTCTACCTCATACGTTTCAACCCCGGCAGTTCTTCGATCATCCATGCGGTCTCAACCTCCGGCTACTATCGCTCCACAAATTCTGGAACGTCATGGTCCCGCTTGCGCACGGGAGATGCAACTGACCTTGCCATCAATCCCAGCAACCCGAGCATTATGTACACCGCTATCTGGGGAGCAGGTGTTTACAAGACGACAGACGGCGGGACGACATGGAGCCAAATGACAACGGGAGGTATTCCCACTGCGGATGTCGGACGGACAGCCATCTCGCTGTGTGTGTCGAGTCCTAACACTGTCTACGTGGCAATTGGTAAGAATAGTGATAACACGATGCTTGGCGTGTACAAAACAACGAACGGCGGAACGAGCTGGTTGAATGTGTCTCCTGGTGTGAACTACATGGGTCAGCAGGGCTGGTATGACAACGCGATTGGGGTTTCGCCAACTGACGCCAACAATGTTCTTGCCGGTGGCATTACGCTGCAACGTACAACCAACGGTGGCACAAGTTGGACCCAAATCGACGACCCGAACGTGCACGTTGACCACCATGCAATCACCTGGGACAACGCAGGCACATCGGTATGGAATGGCAACGACGGCGGTATGTCGTTCTCTGCAGACGCAGGTGCTACGTGGAGTACAATCGCCAATTCTCTCCCGATTACTCAATATGTGTTTATCGATGTCGACCACAATACGAACAGGGCATATGCGGGAGGGTCTAGGGACAATGGAATCTCACTGACGGTGAATGATGGCTCCACATGGGACTTTGTCCTCGGTGGCGATGGAAGCGGTGTTGCGATGGATGTTTCAACAGCAGGTGCCGATGCCCAACGGTTTTGGGTCACAAATGGCTTGTACCCTGCACCCTGGGCATTCCAGAGGTTGAGAACAACAAACAATGGGACAAGCTTCACAGGCATCAACACTGGTGTTGACTCATCCGCTCACTGGTACCATCAGATCCGAACGGACCGGATTGCTCCAGTGTACCTCTTCAACAACTCCGGTCCGTACGTGTACCAATCGGCGAACTTCGGTGACAACTGGACCAAGTTGAACACGACAGCGTTTCCCGTCGATGTGGATAGGATAAACGTCTCAATCTGGACATCGCCTTCAGCAATAGTCTATGCGTCACTCGCCTCTGCAACGCCGGGTCAGCGACTGAGAGTATATGATGGTATCGCATGGAACGAACGTTCAACGGGCCTGGCTGCGGGGTTGACGGTTCGTGGTGTCACTCCTCATCCAACAAATACTACCACGGCATATGCTCTCATGAATGGATTTAGTGCAGGGAATAAGATTTATAGGACTACTGATCGCGGTGTCACATGGACGAATATCAGTGGTAACATCCCGGATGTCCCGATGGGGGATATCATTGCTCATCCGACGAATAGCAATCAGCTCTTCCTTGGTACCGAGACTGGATGCTTCCGCACTACGAACGGCGGCACAACGTGGTATCGGTGGAACAATGGCATGCCTGACGCAACTATTGTCACTGAGCTGAAATGGATCGACAGCCTGGCAAGCGTTGGCCGGTTCTATATTGTTGCTGGAACGTACGGTCGAGGAATGTACAAGCGTGAGATCTCGGGTGACGACCCGACGGTTGTAGGTGATCCATCCAATCTGCGGGAGGGATACAGCCTCATGCAGAACTACCCCAACCCATTCAACCCGGCGACAACAATTCAGTTTGCGCTGCCGGTGAGTGACAACGTGGAGCTGAAGGTGTTTGACGTTACCGGCAGAGAGGTGGCAACAGTTGTCAATCAGCGGTTGGAGGCAGGCGCACATGCCTTTACCTTTGACGCATCAAAGCTTGCCTCGGGGACATATCTCTACAGGCTGAAAACGGAGAAGTACACCGAGGCAAAGAAGATGTTACTCGTGAAGTAACTTCCATAAATGAGGGGCCGCCCGCGCATGCACGGGTGTACCCTTGGGGTTACATCCCTTCCAATGAGAAGATTCCTGGCATGATGAAGATGATGGCTCCGCTTCTTGCGCGTGGAGTTCTGTTGCTTGGGTGTTCTTCCAGCAAAACGCAGCAGGGCAGGCCGCTAAAGCTCTCTGCTATGGAATTGAAGATTTTGAAATACTTTCTTCGGCATGAACGTGAAGTAGTGACGCGGGAGATGCTGCTGGATGATGTCTGGGGGTACGAAGAATTTCCCACGACGCGAACAGTCGATAATTATATTCTCTCCCTCCGCAAGAAGATCGAAGATAATCCGGCCAAACCAATGCACCTTCTCACCGTTCACACCGCTGGATATAAATTTGTGAAGTAATCGCTTGCCAGTCTTTCGTCAACTCGTACGATGATTTTCTGAGTCGTGATCCATGCCGCAGTCACGGGTAATCGGCAAGATTGCGATTCCCGTTTCACGCAGCCGTTTTTTCCGAGCGTGGAAATCTTCCGGCTGAAATTATTCTTATCTCCGGGACTGAAAGGATTCTGATTCCTGATGCGGGATGATCGATTGCCCGGAGAAGAGTCAGACATAGCTGCTCTAAGGTGACGAATCCGAGTCGCTGCGCTGCCGTTCTGCTGGCGGGAAGTTTTTCGAAGAGCCAATAGAACGGGACGAAAGCGTACGGCCAGCGATGCCCCGGGCCCAGAACATACCACGGCCGCAGGATTGTGGCGTTCAAACCGCTTCCTCGCAGCAGCGCTTCGCACTCTGCCCTCACCTGAACGTAGTCCTTCATGATCGGTGCGGGCTGCGCAACGCTCACGTATACGAAATGCGGGACCTTAGCTTTGAGCGCCGCTGAGACTGCGATCTCGGTGGAAACGAGGTCGACGGCACGGAACTGCCCCGCTTTGAACGGATGAGGATGCGAAACGCCGACCAGATGGACCATCGCATCTGCACTATGAACGTGCTTCGTATACGAATCGGGCTCGAGTGCATTTCCCTGAACCGGTTCGCATCCTTCAGGGAGCTTGTGCTCCGAACCGCCTCGCACCAGCGCACGAACGTTGTATCCGCGCTCCACGAGCAAAGCGACGAGACGACGACCTACGTAGCCCGTGCCGCCCGTTATGAACACCCGTTTGCCTTGCAAATTCTTCCGCTTGACCATTTGTCGGCAACGATTATTGCCAAGACATATGCCGTTTTTTCTGTCGGTCACCGCTATTTGGTCGATCACGAACCTTCTAATAACCCGCTCTCTTAAAACTCCCGGCCTGCACTTCTTTCAAGAACCTGATCAATCCAATAAAATACGTTTGCTGATCATACTTTCTTTGTCCAATCGTTGTATTTTCCATCCACCGCAATCATCCTGAGCCCGCCGGTTTGGACTTCAGTGTATTGAGGCACGTCAATTTCATTTTTTGACGGTGCGATTCCTGTCATTTTATCTTCTTGATTGTGGCAGGCAAATAAGAGCAGGCGGGCAGCAGAAAAGATATTTTCATGGAATCTCTCCTTTTCACTATTGTCCTGCAGAGTACTTCGGCGTCACGCCGATGTTATAGAACAAGAACGAGTAAACGTCGGCCACCACTTCGATCTGCTTTGTTGTGCTGCTGGCGCCATGGCCGGATTTTGTTTCTATGCGAATGAGCACAGGATTATCGCCCCGTTGCATCTCCTGAATTCTGGCCGCATATTTGAGAGAGTGCGCCGGCACAACGCGATCATCATGATCGGCAGTCGTTATCAGGGTTGCGGGGTAGTTAACTTCTCGAATGTTGTGGTATGGTGAATATGCGTAGAGAGCTTTGAATTCGGCCTCGCTGCCCTCACTCGATCCGAAATCTGGAATCCAGTTCCAGCCGATGGTAAATTTGTGGAAGCGCAGCATATCCATTACTCCGACGGCTGGTAGAGCGACTTTGAACAACCCGGGTCGCTGATTGATGACCGCACCCACGAGCAATCCTCCGTTCGAGACGCCCTGAATCGCGAGCTTCTGTGGTGATGTGTACTTGTTCGCAATCAGCCACTCGGCAGCGGCGATGAAATCATCGAAGACGTTTTGCTTGGTGAGCCTTGTTCCCGCTTTGTGCCAGTTTTCGCCGTATTCCCCTCCGCCGCGGATATTAGCTGACGCATAGACAAATCCTTGTTCCAGCAACGCAAGCCACAGCGAGCTGAAGCCGGGAGTTGTCGTGACATTGAATCCGCCATATCCGTAAAGAAGTGTCGGATTGTTGCCGTCCAGTTTGATTCCCCTCTTGTAGACCAGGAACATCGGCACGCGTGTTCCATCTTTGCTGTCATAGAATACCTGTTTCGTTTCGTATGCGCTTCGATCGAATCCCGGAATCTCCGCCGTCCGAAACACAGATGTTTTTCGGGAACCAATGTCGTAGCGATAAATCGTCGGAGGGTAAATGAACGATGTAAAAGTGTAGAACACAAAATTCTCGTCCCTCTTGCCGCCGAACCCGCCTGCACTGCCGAGAGCAGGGAGTTCCACTTCGTTTTCGAGCTTGCCGTCGACGCTGTACACATAGGCTCGTGTCGCGACGTCCTTCGAATAGCGTGCGAATATTTTTCCACCTGCAGCGGAGATCCCCTGAAGCGGCTCCGGCTTTTCCGGCAGTACATCCCTCCAGTTCTTTTCGTCAGGATTTGCGGGGTCCCATAAAAAGACCTTTCCGTTTGGCGCGTTTCTATTCGTTTGGATCAGGAACTTCTCGCCGACGTTGTCGATCACGTCGTAAGAATCTTCACCGATCTCTGCAATGACCGGCCTGAACGTCTTCTCTCCCCTGGAGTCATCGCGGAAGAACACCGCGTTACCGTCTTTTCCTTTTCCGCGTTCGGAGATGTCGAGTATGGCGAATCGCTCATCTTCTGTCGTGCCGACCGTGTGGAAGCGCTGTGGAGTGGCCGGATTCTGATACACAAGATCATCTTGCGACTGCGGCGTGCCGACTTCGTGATAATACACCATGTGGTTTTCATTCTTGGTCGTGAGTTCTTTGCCGACTTCAGGTGCGGGATAGCGGCTATAATAGAAGCCGTGGCCGCGCCAGGAAAGTCCTGAGACTTTGACCCACTTGAGCGTATCCGGGAACGTCTTGCGGTTTGACATGTCCATGGTGCAAAATTCCTGCCAGTCCGAGCCGCCGCGCGAGATGCCGTAACCAGCCCACTTGCCGTCTTTGGAGGCGGCAAACGCACCGAGCCGCGTGGTGCCGTCGGAAGAGAACGTGTTAGGGTCGAGCAGGATCTCGGGCGTTCCGTCGATGCCTTTCTGAATGTAGAGGACGCTCTGATTCTGCAGTCCGTCGTTCTTGAAGAAGAAGAAGTACTCTCCGTTGCGGAAGGGGGCGGAGTATCTCGGATAATCGACGAGCTTCTCGAGGCGCTGCTTTACCTGCGCGCGGAACGGGATTTTTTCGAGATATCCGAATGTGAGCTTGTTCTGCTCGTCGACCCATTTTGCGCGGTCGGGCGAGTTCTCATCCTCCAGCCAGCGATACGGATCCGCCACCCTGGTGCCAAAGTAGGTGTCGACTTGATCGACTTTGATCGTGGGGGGATATTGCAATCTTTGTGCAGCGGCGGAGAGGAAGAAGAATGCTAGAGCCGCTGCGATGCGAAACGTCGTGCTGACTGGTTTCATAAGCTCCTCCAAACTAGAATTTGTCTCTCGTGGTTCTCTGAATCCAGGAGATGAAGTACTTTACGCGTAGTCAGAACTTCTTGAGGGCCGCCCCTTGTCGCGCGACAGGCGTCCTGTTAGCCGCGATTGCGCGAATGTGAATTCACCTAGAATTTCTCTTTCTCCACAATCCTTCCATCTTGTTCAAACACAACCTCATACTTTGCCTTACCCGATTTCAACACGACTTCGAACTGAACTGATGAACCCTTCATGATCTTTTCGCACCGAATTGACTTACCCTTTGGATATTCCTTTGCGATTGCATCACGGACTGCCAGGGGGAGTTCCGGATAGGGGAGCGATTCTTCGACGGAAATAAGTGAGCCGTCCGGATTGTAGGTGACGTCGCGATGAACCTTACCTTCGACACTTTCGATCTCATAAGCGACTTTTCCGTCCTGCTCCTCCTTTGAGAAACCCTTCATCTTCGCCATCGGGTATGCCTGTTCGAACGTCTTGAGGACAGCCTGCGGGACGTCTTTCTTCTTCAGAGACACCTCTTGAGGGGTGAAAGCGGCCGTCACCAATGTAAGAGCAACGGTGAGCACCGACAAAACCGCGAGTGAAAGATATCGCATAATGGCTCCTTTCTGAATTGTGATCGTTAGATGGTGATTGACTTTGCGCCGGGGAGATATGGCAAGCCGAGCTGTATTTCTCGCATCGTTACCGCGCGTCCTGTGGTTCCAGGAGGATTATTTGCAAGGGGTTAGAGTTTCGTTGCTTGCTTCGGTTCGACTTCTGCCTTACCGTAGATGAGCCCGATGACCGTACCGACAATTGCAAATTGGATCACATAGTAAGTACTTTCCAGCAGCAGCCAGGTCGAAAGGGAGGAAACCTGCTGTTTTCCGGCTTCGGCAAACACGGCGCTGCTTGCCATCAAGATACCAATTAGAATCCCAAACTTCAGTCCCCTTTTGATAACGGTTTCATTTGTTCTGAGGATTGGAAAAATGTAGGCGAGAACAAAGCCCTGCATCATCATCGATATGAGTCCAAGATGGATCAGAGGCTCCTTCCTTGAGAAAATCCCAAGCTGGTCATACAGGTCTTTGAACAACACCAAATGCCACGCGGCCGCAATAATGAAGGTGACGACGATGTATCCAAGTGTTGCAAGCAGGAACTTCCTCGTGATCATGTTTTTCCTCCGCGATTCGTAATTATCGTGACTGCGATCCGACCATATCGAGCATTCATCGGCAACTGCCGCAATGCCAACCGAAATATCGTCCTACGTCCTGACCTCTCTCGACATTGACCTTGGTTGGGAAAGCGAACAAACTTCACCGCCTCTTCTTTCCTCCTCTTGTAGTCTTTCTCGTGGCTTTCACTTTTGTACCGCCTGATTTGGCCTTAATGGTTGTGGATTTAGTCACACGGTAGTGAGTAACAGAGGCATGGTGACGCGTCCTGACCGTAGCCGAGGTGGTTCTTGCGGGGGCATACAATGTGTGTGCGTGCACCACCCGATGGGTACGCACCACTGCAAAACCCGAACGGTAACGAAGCCTGAACGGATGAAAAACACGCCACGCCAGCGGCCGCCAGGGACGCCACCAGACCGGATATACGCGCCACTTCCATGGTGAAACCCACACGGTATAACTCGGCCCATACACAAACCTTACGCTGGGCCAGAGCCAAACATTCACCACTATCCGCGGGGCATAATAACCATCATGACTATTATCATTATTCCGGGGGCCTCCCCCATCTCCATTGTCGTCGGCCTCTTCGTCATCGTCCCCTCCGCCGTCGGGCTCCACGATAGTTCGCTCTCCATAAATGTCCTCATCTCCGATGATCTGCAGCATGGCGGCGGCTTCACCTGTTTTTTCCAATTCAATGACTGCAATATCCTGGTTCTCTGTTTCGGAAACCGGCACCTGTAATGCAAACGCATGGACCTCCTTGTCCATTTTACCCACGACCCGTATGTAATCAATGTCGCCGTCACCGTTCAGGTCGATGTTGTTTACATTGTTGTCCTCTGTGTTGATGAGTTTTTCAAATTCTTCCGGTGAACCTGCTTGCTTGAACATTTCCAGCGCTCCCTGCAGACTGAAATTGTCACCCGGCAATCCGGTTGAATCCTCCACGGAAGCACCCTGCGCATTGATGAGCGTTATGGCAACGAATGAAAGCATTACCGCGCGAAGAAAGAACTGTATTGTTTTCATGTTGATCCCTTTTGATTTTTGATGAAAGTTGATAATCGCAGTAGGGAATGCCGTATTGCTGCGCGAACCGTCATATCCGAAATTCGAATGTCTCAATCGGCAGCTCGGAAAAAAACGAAACTCCCCGTCCCGGCATTGGAATATCGGACTTCGAGATTGTTCGGCCCGCCAGGGAACAGTTGGCTATCATATCAAGCGGAGGTTTCGATATTCGAAATCTCCATCTCCGCAAGCTCAGTTACGAGCTATCCAGAAATTTCTCCTCAACCACAACCCGGTTCGCTCCAACTTGCTTTGACTACGCCCCACCAAACCACGTGAGCGCCGTCCTTTTGGTTGTTAGACGCTGTGCCCCGCTCTATTTTGACGGCGGTGGCGTTACAGGCAAATCGGAGTTGAACATGTCGAGCGCAACCCTCCAGCTTCCGTCGGCTTGTTTTTTCCAGACCGTTGCATACTTGCCGCGATCCGTCATTGGTTTGCCTTTGGGATCGTTCATCGTCAATTCGTAGGTTCCGAGCGAATAGCCAAAATCCCCGGAGCTTGCCGCTTCCACCTTCGTCGCTTGCCATTTGACTGCAAAACCGGGCATTGCGTAAAAACCCCTGATCATCTTGCCAATGGCTTCCTTACCGCTTGCCATCGGCTCATTTGGTCCTAACACTACTGCGTCGTCGAGGAAATATGCGAGGTGTTCGTCCGATATCCCTGATGCGGCAGCCTTGGACCAAGCGATATCGGCTTGGCGAATGGCAGCCTCGTCCGCTGCACGGGTATCGGGCTTTTGCTGCTCGGTGCAGCTCAACGCAAGGAGTGCCAGGCAGCAACAAGTTAGAAGGGTCACACTCGAATGTCTTTTCATGAGAGTCTCCTTTCATGTTAAATGATGATGAGTTGTTGTGAATTGTGGGGCGGTGGGTTAAACGTGTTCGTTCCGCATGATCAATTTTTTCGACTGGCTAATTTCTGGTTAGGCTGCGTGGTGCATGATTTCTCTAATTACGTTCCGCGGGCTTGCTTTTGAAGGTGGAGCAATGACGTACAGTGGTGCGGTCTTGGATACGAGGGATAAAAGTAGCGATTGGAAGAGCGAATGTCAAGCCCCTCCACTCGTGAACAGCGCTCGCTCAGGACGGGGGGTGTGAAGCGGGAAAACTGGAGACAGAAGACAGGGGCCAGAGGTCAGAAGTCAGGCTGCATTGGGGCGACGGACAGTGAGCCGTGCTCAGGATTCCGATCTCTCGGCTTCACACTACATCTTCAACAATTCCATCAGCTTATAGACAACCATCGCGGGCCAGACAAGCGCCATGAGAAAGCCGAATACTCCTTCCCAAAACGTGGACGCGTGCTGGACGTAATAAGCCATTGCGCCAAGAAATCCGAGGCCATACACGACGCTCGACACGGGGGGATTTGTCACGATTCTTTTTCTATGATATTCCTGTTTGGTTGAATCGCTGTCGTTGGCCATGATGCCATCCTGAGATTTATTCCGTCCGGTAGTTTTCAGAGAACATGTCTTTCCCTCGGGGAAAGATTCGTCGGCTTGAAGAGTGCGACCACCAGAACATCCCACACGATCACGATTGTGCTAATGATCGCAGCAACGAGTCCGGCCTTGGTCGCTTTTGAAGCCGTCACAAAATTGAAAGCACCGTGGAAGACCGTCACAATCAGAATACTGCCCTCAGTGCTATTATACAATCAGGTAAACACGATAGCACCTGCGAGGAGACCCGGCAGGAATCCCGGAAGGATGGCCGGATCATACACGAGGAAAAACGCGGGCGCGTGCCAGATGGCGATGAAGATCCAGAGGAGTAACGTTGCGCGCAATGCGCTGAGGTTTTTCTGGAACCTCGGAAGCGCAAATCCTCGCCAGCCGGTTTCTTCTCCGATGCCGTAGGTCATCAGCCAGAGGAAAAAGGCTCCGACGCCAAGGTCAGGCAAGTACTCCACCTGCCCGACTGAATTCAGATCGAACCACTCTCCCCGAATAACTTGCAGAATGATTACGGTGACTGCAAGAAGGAGAATCGGACTGAGCGCCGCAGCCCACCAGACCGGTCGAAGGCGCCACCGAAGCATTCGCCCGAGAAGTTCTCGGAGAGCTTCCGACCCCCCGATAAGCCCCGTGGTAATGAGCGCGGCAAGAAGCGGTCCGAAGGATGCAAGATAGTAAAGAGAAAAAGGAACGGTAAGTTGGATCACTCCGTGCTTGAGAAGGGCAAGTGGGATGAACACCGACCACGAAAAGAAGTACGTGAGGACGAAGTAGATCGCGAGGGGATGCTGTCTGGCGAATGCTTTCATGGTTGGACCCCTGTGGCGTTATTTGTCATGAAGAGGTTGCCCGCGCCTAACTTCTTGCAACACGCCGCTGTGTTGTTGTCCCGATGCGTTCCTCGCATCGGGATGAGCAAAACCGTTGAGCCTGACTTCCATTGTTAGGGAGTTTACCCGCCGAAGTCCCGATGCCGTTGTCGGGACGAAGGCGGGCGTCGTTGTTGGGCGTGTTATGTGCAGTTGGCGCATTTTGAGAATTAGGCTAATTCAAAAGGTACGCTCGGCGAGCAAAAGCAGCTCCGTTGAGAAAACCGTTTACAATTCCGTGTAGTGTACCGCACAGGATGAGATTGTCGGTGCGATAACGCAACCATGAAAAAAACAAACCAGTCATGACAATTCCTGCAAGCATCCATGCGGCACCAGTTGGATTCTTGGCTGCCAAGCTCAGCAGACCCGGTCCATGAATCGGTCCAACGAGAAAGACCAAAGTGTTCAATATAGTAGCCCAGATTGGGCTTGTGAATCTCATGATGCCAGTCATCAAGATTCCGCGAAAACTTGACTCTTGATTGAACCCAAAAAAGAACTCAACAAATGCCCAAAGCAATGCTCCGCCAAGTACACCGGCCTCGAAAAGTTTCGGCCATCGTTCGCCAGCGACCATGATGACGATGATCATTTCTATTGTCCCAACGACGGCAAATGCAACCCACTCCCAGCGTGTCCAGCGTCGCCAGGCTATTCCTAATACGGGCATTGAGATTTTCATCGACCACGCAAGGGGAAAGAGAAGCAGAACGAATCCTATTTCTATGAAAATACGAAGTGGGAGATTGAACCACGGGTTGCCTGGATACATGTACGGAATATCAGGCCTGACTATCCACCGAACGGGAAGTTCCAAAAGCAAGCCAACAAGAATAAGGATTATTGCTTGTCGTTTTGAGATTGAATTCCAGTTTTGGGAAATGGATGTTGAGAATAGTCGTTTGAACATGGTTAATCCTCTAATTCGTCAAGCAATTCTTTTGCATCTTCAACGCGAAAATGCCTCGGCGTCAGTTTCAGGAGTGTCTGCAAATGATAGCGAGCTTCTTTCTTCAAGTTCTTTTTGACAAACGTCTCTGCTAACTTGAAACGAGATTCAGAAGAATTCGCATCAATGTCCAATGCTTTCTCGAACCGAACAATTGCATCATCGAGCATTCCTCGCTCAAGGTAGTAATCCCCCATACTGTCGTACGCATTGGGGCTTTGCGGTGCAACATCGATGTATTTTTTGAAATGAATCTCGGCTGCGGCGAAGTCCTTGCGCTTAAGATAAATGTAACCGAGTAAATTATATACTGAACCGTTTTGCGGGTCTAACTTAAGCACTTTCTTGTATTCCTCGATTGCAGAATCTTGTTTGTCCGTACGACTGAGTGCTGATGCATAGAGTAAGCGCCCCTGAAGTTCATCCAACTTGATCGTTTCTTCTGCCAATCTTGTTCCCTTTTCTTTGTCGCCGCCCCCTATGCCTGGAGCGTTCAAGTAGTATTGAATCAATCGTCTCCGTGCATCAAGATGGTGTGTATCGAGAGAAAAGGCGGTCTCAAGTTGCTCGAGCCACTTCTTTGCCAAGAACGGTGCGGATATGAAAGATGCTGCCCGTGTCTTTTCCTGATACACAGTCGCCAGTGCAAGGTGATAGTCGATCCTTCTGTCATCTACCTCGATAGCCGCCTGAAGGAAATCTTCAGCTTCATCGAAATCGCCGAGTTCAAAATGAGTCTTCCCGAGAAAATAATTTGCCTCCGCTTTGTGAGAGTGAGATTTGAGAACCTGTTCAAAAACAGATTTCGCCTCTTGGTACTTCTTTTCAGTGAACAACTTTGTCCCTTCGTCAAAGAGTGATTGCGAAAGGCAGAAACAAGTCGAGATAAAGCAAATAAGAATTCCAATAACTGATTTTCTTTTCATAAGGAATCCTCTCTGTGCGCTGATGGTTTTCGTCGAAGAATAACGTTAGCAGGCAACGTTTAGAGCCACAACCAGGAGAACGAACCCGAACACTTGTGGCAACACTGCGACACTCCAAAAACCTACGTAATAGGTGTGGAGGCTAATCATTGGAATTCCATAAAACAGTGGGATAGTGTTTGCAAACCAAGCCCAGCGCTCGCCTCGACGAAAAGCAGTTGCAGTTACTGCAATGCCCATTGCCACAAGAGCAAGATTTGCGAGTGCGCCAGCCAGAAGATGGCGACCGTTTGCGGTGGCAAGGTCTGCACCGTTGCTTAGAATCCCCCAACTTGCTGCCGCTAGGAGGCTATAGTCGAAGAGCAAAACCTTCCAAGCAAGGCGAAGTCGCCGTAAACCCTGAACTACACTAATATGAGATTCAATCATTTTTGAAATTCCCTTTCAGATGAAGTATCCATCTTCGGTCAGCTCGGCTTTGTCTAAAATTTCAAGCCTCTGTCACGGCGCGTATTATGCGCCAATTGCACATAACGTTCACCAAAAGCACGCAGCCCGCCGAATGGAGTGTCAACGGAATGAGGCGGGGTTGAGCGAACTCTATTCCATTTGTCGAATTCAGATTTCACTGTGCCTTACCAAATGGTCTGAGCGTCGTGCTTTTGGTTGTTATGCGCCGTTATTGTCTCTTGAGAGCCCATACGTCATTGTTGTAGACAAACTCAGTTTGCCCAGCTATCCCAGGACCACCATATTTCCCGCCGGTCATGATTATTTGGTTGTTGAAGATGCAGGTGGCAACGCCACCCCGCGGAGACCAAGGTGCTCGTTCTGCCTTCCACGTTATGCCATCGGTGGAGTAGAGTACTTCGCTCCGAAACTGTCCACTACGATTACATCCGATGAGCCATATCATATCGTCGAATACCTCGACTGAATACCCAAAGATGTCTCCTTCTGTAATCTTCGGTGTGAGCAACGTCCATTCAAGCCCGTCGGATGAAATCCACACATCGTGGGCGAGCATTATGAGCTGCTCCTTGAATATTACGAACCGTTGGCCAGCCCGATCACCGAATGGGAGACTGTCTGCCACTTTCGTCCAGTGGACTGCGTCCCTTGAGACCCAAGCATCGCCGTATTTTCTATGAGCGTCCTCACCACCAATGATCCAGAACTTGTTTTGAAAGACAAATGGATGGTAGAAGAAGCGTCGTGGAAGGTTCGAGTCTCTTGCCAAAATCTCCCAGTTCTTGAAGTCCGAAGTGCGGGCGATTTGTCCTGTCTGAGTAAATCGCTCGATGTTGCCCTCGAAAGTTCCGAGCGCGTAGACGGATCCATTGAACCAAAGGTAATCGAGAAACGCCTGATTCTTTACAATGTTTGCGAGCTGAGTTTTCTGCCAGGTCCTGCCGTTGGTAGATACCCAAATGCCTGAAGAATGAAAAGCCCAAAGACGATGATCGTCGGCAAACAATTGAAAATTGTAGCTCTCGGGGAATCCTGCATTGGTAGTAAGTTGGCTCCAGACGTATTGCACGTTTGGAAACTCCCCCCAATGCAGGTTTTGCTTGGCCGGAGTCTGTGAGCCGATCAACATGAAGAAAATGGAAAACACAAGAGCAGGTAGAGTGAGAAGCGATCTATTCATTCCATTAGTCCTGACAATAATGACGCATGGTAAATTAGAAAAGGTCTCACTTTCGTGGCGGTGTAGATATCCGTACGTTACGGATAACAAGATTCACATCTCACCAACGAAAGGAGACCCATATGTACACGCGAAAGATAACACACCACAGTGCCAGAAGCAAGCCGGGCCAGCCCGACAAAGTCGTTCTGGCGGGAGTTGCGTATGATCATTATGTTGGCATCGATTGGTCGCTGAAGATCATGGCCATTGCGCACATGTCACGCCATGCGGCACAGCCTCGAGTTTTTGAACGCCCCAGCGACGTGAGAGAACTTAAAACCTACCTGGGGTCGCTGCATGGTCGTACGATCATCACCTTCGAGGAATCGGGAGCTGCGCATTGGTTGTACCTGGAATTGCTCGATGTTGTCGAGCGGATTGTGATTTGCGATCCGTTCCAGAATCGCTTGCTCTTT